>Ga0214923_10000669_pt1 | contig 50795 bp, 36 predicted proteins | sample LL1510_MetaG_FD_177993 | JGI IMG/M metagenome (GOLD analysis project Ga0214923, IMG submission 177993) | Freshwater microbial communities from Lake Lanier, Atlanta, Georgia, United States - LL-1510 | ecosystem: Environmental > Aquatic > Freshwater > Lake | place: USA: Georgia | collected...
TAATATAATTATACTATTGATTGAATAGTATATACACTTAAAAAGTGTATAAAGAGATTAATAATAATATTATTAATCATCAATCTCTAATAGATTCGTCTTTTAGATTTAATTAAATTTATACTATTGATTGAATAGTATTTACACTTTCATGAGTGTAAAAAAGATTAATTATATTATTAAGTTAATTAATAATATTATTTAATCATCAATCTCTAAAAGATTCGTCTTTTAGATTTACTATTATAATTAACCATAGATTGAATGGTTTTTACATACAATGTAAAAAAGATTATTTAATCATCAATCTCTAGTAGATTAATCTATTAGATTATATAAAATATATAAACTATACGATACGTATAGTTTTTTACATATTATGTAAAATTAATAATAAAGTCTAAATTTTATTATCTAATAAATACCAATTTAATTTATTTAATTACTTAATATTATTTCTTATTATATTAATATTAAAAAATTTTAGATGAAGTGATTTCTATTTCATCTAGAGTTTTATTATAATTCAATATAATAAATTTTGTATTATTTTTAATATTAAAATACCAAAATAATATTGATAAAATAATAACTATTACAATATAATCTATCATTTTAATATAATAAATTATAATATATTTTTTTTAATTATTAAAAATAAAAAAAAATAGATTTTAATATTGATAAAATCAATTTTTTAAATTTTTACCGAAGCCATATCATTTAATAATTTTTAATTGTAAATTTATCAAATCTACACTTACTTTAAGTGTATTGAACTATAAAATTACCATTAAATAAATCTTAAATAATAAAAAAAATTGAAATTAAATCAGATTGGAGACAATTTAAATAAACTCGTACCTCCAGTACACATACATTTAAAATTACACTTACCTAAGTGTAAATGGAGGAGTTAAATTTAAAATTTAAAAAAAAATTTAATACTTAAATAATAGTATTAAAAAAGATTTACACTTGCTAAGTGTAAAATTTAAAAAAAAATTTAATACTTCAATAATAGTATTAAAAAAGATTTACACTTATAAAAGTGTAAGAAAAGAACATTACAAAAGTTACACTAAACAACAAAAGTGTAAACAAAAAAAATCTAAATTGTAGGACTAATCGTGAAGATACAACAAAGGTATAATAAATTTTTATTATAGCTTTGCTTTATTATTTACAAGTTAAAATTTTTTTTCATGTCTTCATTTAATTTATTAATATCAATTCCAAAATCGTTAATTAATAAATTATCCATTTCTTTTTTTATGTTACCAATATCATTTTTTGATTTTGATTTTTCTAAATTTTTCATAATATCCATCATTTTACCAATTTTGTCTAAACCATTAATTTGTTCAATACCTTTACCCTTTCCTTTTGATAAATTTTCAAATAAATTTGTAAATAAATTATTATTTGATGGGTCTTTATCATTTCCAGATGACATTCCATTTATAAAATCATTTAAATCATTACCTTTACCTTTACCCTTACCATTCATTAATCCTCCTAATAAATTATTAAATATATTTGATTCCTGATTTTCATCAGAATTATTTATTTTTTTTTTTCCACCTGGTATAACACCAAATTGATCTGCCATTTTTAATATATTGCCAATTTTCATATTTGATTCATTATTTTCATCAATATGTCCTAATTTTACATTAGCTGTAGAAAATTGTTCATCAATTATAATTTTTGTATTTTGATCTACATTTTGATTATTTTTTGGAATCATTAATGAAGTCATAATCTTATCCATACCTGGTATTTTACTAACAATTGATTGAATAATTTTATCTAATTCAATATCACCTTTATTAATTTGATCAGAATATTTTGAAGAAATTTTTTGACTTATTTCCATAATTCCTATTAAGGGATTAGTATTAGATTCACCATTTAAAATATTATCAAATGAATTAATAATATCATCAATCATTTCTGATGTTTGATTATTTGTATCTACTCCTAACATTTTTTGAAGATTTATTTTTTGATCATTTTTGTTATAATTAAAATTATTATTTTTAGAATTATTTTCATTATTTTTTACTAAATTATTTAATTGAATCATTTTTTCTGTATTTTGTGTTTCGATAGGTTTTAAAAATTCTGTAACTATGTATAAAATATGTAAATTTTTCCATATTATTTTTTTTATTGGATCAGGTTGATTATTTAATAAATTTTTTAGTGATAAATTATTGCCGAATAAACATTCAGATAAAAATAAAGTATCTGAATTTTTGTAAGAAAAAATTTTAATTTTTGATTTTATAAATAAATTAAATAATTCATCTGTAATTAACATATTAAATTGCATACCTCTATTAATTTTTTCTTGGTCATTTAACTCTTCTATTAATTTTAATTCTGATTCTATATTAATTTCAGTATCAGTAACATTAACAAATAATTGTTTAAGTTGTTGAATAAATGCATTAAAATGATTAATATATTGATCATTAAAAAAATTACTCATATAATATTTATTTAGATTAATAATCTTTAAATATTATTTAATCAAATCAATATTCATTAATATTTTCATAATTATTAATTATGTTTTTTATTTTTTCTTTGCGTTTATTAATTTCTATATATCTAATATAAAGAAGAATTAAAATTAAAGTAAATAATATTACAAATCCATAATATTCGATAACAAAATGTTTTAAAAATATTAATAATGATATTAACCAATCTTTAAATTGATCAAACCAAGTATAATTTTCATTTTCTATTTTCATATTTTCTAATTTTAATTTATTTATATAATAATTTTTTAATTTTTTTTCAACTAATTTTGGGATTTTATTATTAATCATTATAAATAGATAATATTAAATTTAAAAAAAAAAATTGAAATTATATTTAAATAATATATATGTAATATATATTAATGGATTTAGAAATATTGGATAAAAAATTAAAAAACAAAATATTTAATTTAAAAAATAAAAATCATATAAGTGAAAATGATGAATATTTATTAAATCCTGAAAATAATAGATTAACGGTTTATCCAATACAAAATGAATTAATTTGGGAATCATATAAAAAGCAACAAGCAGCATTTTGGACTGCCGAAGAAATTGATTTTTCTAAAGATTATGATGATTTTTGCAAGTTATCAGTAAATGAACAATATTTTATTAAGATGATTCTAGGATTTTTTTCATCTTCAGATACAATAATAAACATAAATTTAAGTGAAAGATTTTTAAATGATGTTAAAATAAGAGAAGCTATTATAACTTATACTTGGCAAATGATGATGGAATCAATTCACAATGAAACTTATTCGTTACAAATAGATAATATAATAAAAGATAAAGAAGAAAAAGATAAATTATTTAATGCTGTTAGAGAATTACCTTGTATAACTGAAAAAATTGGTTGGTCAATTAAATGGATTGAATCTAATGATTTGTTTCAGTATCGTTTAATTGCATTTGCAATTGTAGAAGGAATATTTTTTTCAGGTAGTTTTTGTGCAATCTTTTGGTTAAAAAAAAGAAATATAATGCCAGGATTATGTAATTCCAACGAATTAATTTCACGTGATGAAGGTATGCATTTACAGTTTGCAATATTATTATATTCAATGATCGATAATAAATTAAGTGAACATGAAGTGCATGAAATGTTTAAAGATGCAATCAGAATTGAATCCAAGTTTATATGTGAAAGTTTACCATGTGCATTATTAGGTATGAATTCAGAATTAATGAAACAATATATTCAATTTGTAGCAGACAGAATATTAGTAGACCTAGGTTATTCCAAAATTTATAATGTTACAAATCCATTTGATTTTATGGAAAGTATTTCTATAGAAGGTAAAACTAATTTCTTTGAATCTAGACCTACACAATATCAAAAAGCATCTGTTCTTAATAAATCTAGAAATACTAGTTTTATATCTAATGATGATTTTTGAGATTAAGATATTTTTCTTTATATTTAATATATTTAATTTAATAAAGGAAATTATTTATTTTTTTTTTTTTCAATGATATAATTAATGTTAATAAACTATTAACATTAATTTTGTTGTTTTCTCGAGCTCTATTTAAAAAAACATTAAGATTTCTATTTAATTGTATATATGAATTAAAATATAAGTCAGGAATAATTAATTTTTTTAATTTATTTATTATTATGGTTTTTTCAGATAATTCTAATGTATCATTTAATAATTTTTGATATATTTCATCTGATATTGAAAAAGATTTTTTCAAAAATTCTATTATAATTTTATCAAGATATATAGTATTTCTATTTAATGATAAATTTATTATTTTAAAACATTCTAAATTTTTACTAATCAAGTGTAATTGTTCTGAATCATCACGTTTAAATGAAATTAATACATAATCTATTAAAATTTCATCAATATTTTTATCAAAATATTCTAAACAATTTTTATATGATGTAGCTTTTGGTGGTGTATCTTTGGGTGTATCTTTGGGTGTAGCTTTTGGTGTAGCTTTTGGTGATATATCTTTGGGTGTAGCTTTTGGTGTAGCTTTTGGTGTTCTATCTTTTGGTGCAGATTTAGCGGTTGGTGTATCTTTGGGTAGTGTAGATGCTACTGAATTAGTTTTAGGTGATGATATACTAATTGGAGCCTGTTGTTGCAATTCAATATTATAATTAATAAATCCTAAATATATTCTTATATATGAATTAAATTCTTTAAATGTTATATTTTTATAATAAATTACATTACATAAATTAGGACGCTTTATATACCAATTATCGTTACTAGTAAGCCAACTAGTAATTAATCCTTTATTATAACAGCCTAATATGATAGTAAAAGTTTCATAATAACCATTAATATATAATAGTTGTTCAATAGGATCTAACAGCTCTTTTTTAGTTATCTTTAAATTTATTGATTTTATAATATCTTTAAATTTTTCTTCATTAATCAGTAGTTGTTCTGATGCAGTTGGTAATCTAGGTGGTAACTGTTGTTCCAAATTTTCCTGAATATTATATATAAAATTGCCAGGCCCTATTATATTAAATTGTATAAAGTTTTGAAAATTACCAAATGTTATTTCACAATTATAATACGTTTGATTCTCTTTATTACGAAAATACCAGTGACTTGACCTATCGATTATTCCTTTCTTATCATTAGGTCCTTTACGTCCAAAAAAGATTCTATAAGTTTTATTTAAACTATTAATAATTATTGGATATTCTTCATATTTGTTTTTCTTATAGTTTTGATTAATTAATTTTTTAATTTTATAAAATTTTGCTAAATTTCCTTCATCAATTAGTGCTACTTTTTTTGTAGTTGATGATGCTTCAGAAACAATTTGTTTTGTCTCATCCATTACTGATTGCAATTGTTTAGGAGTATATGATATATTTGCAGTAATTGGTTTATGATCAGATATATAATATTTATCGTTTTGAATATATGATGATATATCAATAACCATGAAAGAATTAAAATTCATAGAGGAAAATATATTATCTGATAAATATTCAAATTTATCATCACTATTGCCTTGATGACAACATGATTTTTCTTTGATATTATCAAACTTATGAATTACAAAATTACCAAGCTTATTATTTTGAAAACACTGTTCAAATAAATTATTCGTTTCAGAAATTTGCCTAGATTTGTTAAAATTAGAATAAAAATCTGCATTAAAATCTCCACAAATGATAATATCATCAAATTTTGGAGTTATTGCATTTAATGATATATTTAATGTATCAAAACAATATAAATATGATGATTGTAAGTCCGTATAATTAATATGAGGCATATGAATATTAATAAAAATAAAATTATTAATTTTTATTATTTGATAAATTCTAGAATAATTTTCAGGCGTATGGTTTTCTCTTCCAAAACTACCAAATCTTAATAACTCTGATGAATACTCTTTTTTTACAAATGTTAGCATTGAATTAATAATTTCGTGATGTTGAGACTCAAAAATTATATTAGATATAATTAAATTATTGGTTTTTATTATAGTAGAATTGGGCATATGACTAAAAATTATATTATATTTTGATTCTATATTTGTTTTGAATTCTTGACTAAAATTATCATAATCAAATTTAGAAATTTCTTGTAGAGCTATTATATCATATATATCTTGATTATTAGGTAAGATAATTTTTTCTATATTGGGAATACATATATTTTTTTGTGACTCATTTTTACAATGATTCATAAAAGATGATGCGCTCAATAATTGATAACATACATTATACGATAATATTTTTAATTCATGCATATTTATATATTATAGATAAAATAAATTTTTTAATTTATTTTTATAAATCATAAGTAGTTTAAATTTTTAATTCAGGTACTTTACATAGTGAAATTTTACAGTGATATATTTTCATTTATTAACACAAATAATGCCATAATTATTTTGTTAATAATCTAACTTTTTTATATAAAAATTGAATAAAAAATAATTAAAATATATTTTAATTTAACTATATAATAATGTTAAAAATATTTAAAAATGATATTTTAGAAAAATTGTCGTCTTTTACTAATTTAAATAATATTAATGTAGATCAAATAGCAGATAAAGTTATATCTATGGTTTATGATGATATAACACCAGATGAAATAGATAACTTAATAGCAGAAATATGTATCAATATGTCAACATTACATCCAGATTATTCATATTTAGCAGGTAAAATATTAATATTAAATTTACATAATAAAACACTGAATAATTTTACATCTAAAATGAAATATTTATCAGAGAATACAAATCAAATTTGTGAAAAATGGTTAGAATGGATATTATTAAATGAAAATGAAATTAATCAAATTATAGATTATTCACGAGATTATAATTATGATTATTTTGGTTTTAAAACTTTGGAAAAGGCATATTTATTAAAATGCAATAAAAAAATTATTGAAAGACCTCAAGATATGATTTTAAGAACTGCTATAACATTACAAATAGGAAATTTAGAATTAATAAAAAAAACATATGATTTTATGTCTCTTGGTTATTATACACATGCTACACCAACATTATTTAATTCAGGTACTAAACATATGCAACTAAGTAGTTGTTTTATTGAAAATACTGAAGTAATAACAATGACTGGTGTAAAAAAAATTATAAATGTAGAAATTAATGATGAAATTATAACTCATACAGGTCAAATTAAAAAAGTATTACAATTTCATAAAAATAAATTAAATGATAGAAAATTAATGTTATTAAAAGTTTATAATACAAAAGATATTAATGTAACTGATAATCATAGATTTTGGTCTATTTCTGATAATGATTATATTCCTAATTGGAGGGCAATAAATGAATTAAATAATACACATATGATAGCTGTTCCATCATACAAAGGAAATAGTTTAAAAAAAGAATTTAAAATTAATCAAATATTTAATAATATAAATATAGATCATAAAGTTAAAATAAACATAGATGATAAAAATATAGAATATTATTATTTAAATAATTTAGATAATAAAATTATTAATGATAATAAAAAACATTTAAATAATATAATTCAAAATAATTTATTATATTATATACTTTTTAATGATAACCTATTAATTGATAAAAATATTTCTAAATTATTTGGATTATATTTAAATTGCGGTTATAAATTAAATAAATTAGATGGTATAACGTTTATTATACCAAAAATGTATACCTTTTTAAAAAATAATTCATCTAATAAAATAATAAATTTTATTTGTGATACTATCAAAAAATATTTTTTTCTTGATGTTATAATTTATAATACTAATGATAATTATGAGTTATGTATTTATTCTATACATCTAAGTATTTTATTTGATTATATTTTTAATAGTCAAAATAATCACAATATATATTTAAATATGATCCATTGGTCAAATGAATTATTATTATATTTTAAAGAAGGTCTTGAATTCAATAATAAAAATATTTACAATAATGAATTATATCATATATTTAGATTACATGGTATTAATTATTTTTATAAAACTATTAAAGAAGATAATATTAATATAAAAATAATTGACAATATATTATATTTACGAGTATTATCTATTACTGCCAATAATTTAAACCCAGAATATGTTTATACTTTAGGAGTTGAAGATGATCATTCCTATAATGTAGAAGGATTATTATGTGAAAATTGTTTTTTGTTAGGAACAAATGATGACTTGATTGATATTTGCAAGTCTTGGAATTCTTGTTCACAAATATCTAAATGGGCAGGTGGAATAGGTATACATTTATCAAATATCAGATCAAAAAATAGTCTTATTAAAGGAACTAATGGTAATTCAAGTGGTTTAATACCTTTATTAAAAATTTATAATGATATAGCGAGATGGATTGATCAAGGTGGAAAAAGACCTGGATCCATTGCAGTATATTTAGAACCTCATCATCCAGATATTTTTGAATTTATTGAGTTAAGAAAAAATTTTGGATCAGAAAATGATAGAGCAAGAGATTTATTTTTAGCATTATGGGTATCAGATTTATTCATGAAACAAATAGATAATGATTCAGATTGGTATTTATTAAGTCCGGATGATTGTCCTAATTTAAATAATGTTTATGGAGATGAATTTGAAAAATTATATTGGAAATATGTAAATGAAAAAAAATATAGAAATGTTGTAAAAGCAAGAAAATTATGGATTCATATTTTGGATGCACAAATAGAAACGGGATTACCATATATTTGTTATAAAGATTCCATAAATAGAAAAAATAATCAAAAAAATATCGGAATAATTAAATCGTCAAATTTATGTGCAGAAATAGTAGAATATTCTGATAATGATGAATATGCTGTATGTAATTTAGCATCTATAGCATTAAAATCATATATTATCCCATTTAAAAATAATAATAATGATAAATGGATTATTTATACTAAAGATAATTGTAAATATTGTATATATGCAAAAAAATATTTAGAAAATTTAAATATTTTATTTGATGAATATAAATATACTGAGCATAATTTAATAAAATTAAAAAAAATTTTAGATATTAATATCACATATCCACAAATATTTATTGAATCAAATAATGAATTAAAACATATAGGTGGATGGAATGAATTATATAATTATACAGCAGCAACGTTTGATTATGATAAATTATATGAGGTTGCTTACTTAGCAACAGTCAATTTGAATCAAGTAATTGATATTAATTATTATCCAGTATTTGAAACAAAAAAATCTAATTTAAATCATAGACCAATTGGATTAGGTATACAAGGATTAGCTGATATATTGGTATTATTAAGAATACCTTATGATTCAGATAAAGCATTGGATATTAATTCTAAAATAATGGAAACAATATATTTAGCTTCTATGACTGCATCAAATGATATAGCAATTCAAAGAGAAATTAAAATGATAGAACTAAAAGCAGTTGAAAATTTTAATATATCTGAATTATCTGAATACTATGATAATAATTTTGATAAAAATAATATATTATATCATGAATTAAAACCACAAAAAAAAGAATTAAATAGAGATACTATTTTAGGTAGTTATTCATCTTTTGATGGATCATTATATTCAGAAGGTAAATTTCAATTTGATATGTGGGATATAAATTTTTTACATTATAATGATAAATGGAATATTTTAAGAAATAAAGTTATAAAACATGGAACCAGAAATAGTTTATTGACTGCATTAATGCCAACCGCATCAACTAGTCAAATTTTAGGAAATAATGAATGTTTTGAATTTTTTACTAATAATATTTATACAAGAAAAACACATGCTGGTGATTTTATATTAGTAAATAAATATTTAGTAAATGATTTAATTAAATTAAATTTATGGAATATAAATTTAAAAGATAAAATAATAGCAGCTAATGGATCTATACAAAATCTAGATGAAATACCTATCCAAATCAAAAATATATATAAAACTATATGGGAAATAAAACAGATTTGGGTTTTAAAAGGTGCATTGGCTAGAGCACCTTTTGTTGATCAATCACAATCTATGAATATCTTTATGGCGGAACCTGATTATCAAAGATTATCATCGTCGCATTTTTGGGGTTGGAAAAATGGATTAAAAACAGGTATATATTATTTGCGTACAAAACCATCAATTGATCCAATAAAATTTACAATAGATCCTAATTTAATGAAAACTGATACTATATGTGAAAATTGTTCAGGATAAAAAAAATAAAAAATTGAATTAAAGAATATTTATTCTAAATGTTATTATATTAATGGCTACTCATAAAAAAAAACATATTAAAAATAATAATGTATCAAAAGAATTAATATTATGTTCAAAATCAGATGGTGAATGTTATGGTCAAATTAATTCATCAATAGGAGATGCAAGATTTGAAGTAAGATTGATTTATAATAATACTTTAATAACAGCAAAAGCAAGAGGATCATTAATTCATGGGCCAAAAAAACAAATGCTCGAAAAAAATGATTATATTTTATTACAAAAAGATATTTCATCTAATGATTGTAAATATTATATCTTAAAAAAATATACTAAAGATGATGTAATTAAACTAAAAAAATCAGGAGAATTAGTAACAGTTAATAATTCTGTTAATAATAATGAAGATTTAAATAATCCGTCTATTCAATTTGAGGGTGATTTATTAATAAATAAATTAGACGATGAAATTTCTATAGACGATGATTTTATAGCAAATATTTAATTATTATATCTATTAATAAAAAAATTTATTAATTTTTGATTTAATTCATTTGATAGATATAAATCTGATGTCTCTTTTGTATTAAATCCTATTGCTTCCATATAATTAACTCTATTTATATTTAATTTATTTGAATAATTTCTAATATATTCACTGTATTTAATATCTAAGTTATTTAATTTATTTATTAATTTATTAACCAGAATTTTTGAATCTAAATCAATATTCTTTAGTTTAGTTTCTAAATACCATATACACCAAGCTAAACAAAAACCACCAAAATCTCCAGATTTTTTATTTAAATTATTATTTTCATCAGAAATACTTTGAAATCCAATTGAAGGTAAATAATCTATAGTTTTTATATAATACAAACCAGTATTCCATGTTAATTCTTCTTCTAAAACTGTGTCAATCATTGAATCTATTGCATTTATACTTCCGTATGGTTCAAATCTTTCTATTATCATTTTCTTAAAATCATAAATTAATATATTTGCATGTAATATATTATTAGAAATAATACTTAAAAATACACAACAAAAACGTTTTTTTTGAGAAATACGATTTTGATTAATTATAATATTTAAATATGGATGAATATAATATTCATTTTCAGAATAATAAGAAATTACCCATGGAAATATCGGTTCTTTAATTATAAAATCATCAGAAAATGGAAATGTTCCATCAAATGTTAAATCATTTATTAAATAAAATTTTTTATTTGGTATTAATAAATTTTTATATGTATCTTCTAAATATAAAATATAAAATCCTACATCAAAAAATGTTGATTGAAATAATGTACAATGAGAATATTTATTTATATCCATAATTATATCATTATCTAATACAATATTTTCATTTTTATTAATTCTTTTTTTACATAATTCTATCCATCTTTTATCTATATTTTTTTTATTAATAATATTATTTATTATTCTAGAATCTATTAATATATCTTCTTTTAAAACATAATTATATATATCATAATCTAATTCTATTAATAAATCAATAGGTGATATTTTTTCAATATTTAATTTATTCAATGAATTAGTATCTGCAAATTTAAATATTTGATGATCAATATTCAAATTAATATCAAAATATTTTAAATTTAAAATTTGACTATTTCTATTGAGTCTTGTATTAATCAAAGAATGAAAAATATTTTCATTGTATTTATCTGTATCTCTAAAAAAAAATTTATTAATTGTTTTTAATTTACTTAATATTTTTTCAACATAATTATTAGTATTATATATAATATCAATATTTATTGCTAGTCTTAAAGGATTATACGAATAATATGCAGTATAATAATCAATATCAATATTACGATTAATTAAATAATCAAATAAAATTTTATTATTATTATTTATAATTATTAATATTAATCCCATACCTTCATCATTTTTTATATTTAATTCTATATCTGAATAATTGCTAAAAATTTTAATTTTTTTTTCATTATCAATTTTATTATTTTTAGTAATCGAAAACAAATATTGATATTTATTTAATTCATTTTCTAATTTTAAAAATTTTATAAATAATTGTATTTCTTCATAATTTATATTTTCTAAAATATTATTTAATAAAGTTTTTTTAGTATGATTTAATATTAAATCATTCCAATCAATATTCGGATATTTTTTTAATAAAATCATAATATTTGAAAAATCTAAATAATTTACAAACGTCTCTTTATTTTTATTTCTATTATATATATAATCTGAATAATTTTCAATTAAATAATATAACATTTCTAAATTTGATTCTTTTGCTGCAATAAAAAAACAGTTCAATCCATCTGAATTTTCTATATAAACAGGAAATTTTTTTAATTTCAATCCATCTAAATTATTTAATAAAGCTAAATAATGAAAAATATAATTTTTTTTAAATATAGGTTTATTTATTGGATAATTATTTAATAATTTTAATGATTTAATATCTATAATTTGATTATAATTTACGTTCATTTAATCTATTTAGAAATAATAATATATTTTATTTATTATTATTTTTAAATATTTATTTATTCATTAGACATTGTATGCTTTATTAGTTCTGATTTATATAAAAACTAAATAAGAGTTAATATTTAATACATGTAACAGATTTTTTGCTAAATTAATCAGCATTTTTAAATACTAACCAATTAATTAAGAACCACCAGTATCTGCACAAAATTAGTTTTTATTATACTTTTATTTATAATTACCATATTTATTAAATAAATCATAATTATCAAAATGCATTATATTATTTACATTCATTTATAAATTAAATGATTTTTTAATATATATATAAAAATTAACTTTTATATAAATATATAATGTCTGAAAATAAAAACATTAATTATGGTGTATGTAGATACAAAAATATTGGTTCTACATGTTATATGAATTCTATTTTACATATATTACAACAATTGCCTTATTTTATTGAATATATTTATAATAAAAAGTTTGAAGATAATGATAATAATTTAGAAAATTCAAATAAAATGTTAATATATGAATTATATAAATTATTTAAAATTAGTTTAGATAATGATAATTCTATTATAACACCATTAGGATTTAAAAAATTTATTGGTATAAAAAATGAAATTTGGAATGATAATAATCAACAGGACTCTCATGATTTTTTAAATTTTTTATTGCAAACATTAAAAGAAGAAATACAATCAAATAATGAAATTATTTATGGAAAAAATAAAATAAAATATTTTGTTAATAATAATATATCTAATATTACAATTATTAATAATATTGTAGCAAGTATTTCTGAAATGCGACATAAATTAAATGAATATTCTTGTTTATCTATAATTTTTGATGGTATATTTGAAACAGCTAGAAAATGCGCATATTGTAATTCAATATCTAAAAAATATGAAAATTATTCAACATTATGTTTAACTATACCTAACAAATATGATAATATAACAATATATGATTGTTTAGATGAATTAACAAGTGAAGAAATACTTAGTTTTGATAATATGGTTAATTGTAATTTATGTGGATTAAAAACTCGTGCAATTAATAAATTATTACTTTGGAAAACACCAAAAATATTAATAATTCAAATTAAAAGATTTAAATATAATAATCAAAACAATACATCAGAAAAAATAACATCAAATGTTGAATATCCTATACATAATTTGGATTTAAATAAATATTTTAATAATAGTAGTCCATATAAAAATAAGAATAAATATAATTTAATAGGAATTAATATTCATTTAGGTGATTGTAGAAATGGACATTATATTTCAATAATTAAAAATAAATTAAATAATAAATGGTATTTGTATAATGATGAACATCCAATTAAAGAAATAAATTGTGAAAAAGATTTACAAGTTTCTAATGCCTATTTATTATTTTATATTTGTATATAAAAAAAAATTGAAATTTGATTTATAAATTAATTAATTGTTTATAGTAATGGTAGATACAAATTATATGTCAGAAGGTTTTAATATTAAAAATTCAGATGGTATAGAAGAAAATATTCATATACCATATAATATAAATAATATATTAGTTAATGATACAGATATTATTCAAATTTTAAATAAATATTATGTTAACATTGATAAAATAAATCATTTGAATTATTTTAGACAAGCATTCGTTCATAAATCATATTGTAAAAAAGATATTTATCCAAATAAAATTTTAGAAGATGCAAAAATGGAAATTAATAATAATAATTTATTAGAACTATTTGATGAAAGTTATGAAAGATTGGAATATTTAGGTGATCGTGTATTAAAAATTATTGTATCATTTTATCTATTTCATAGATATAATAAACAAGATGAAGGATTTATGACTAGATTACAGACAAAAATAGAAGATAAAAAAAATTTATCAGTTATGTCAAAAGAATTGGGCTTAGGTAAATATTTTATAATTAGTAAACAAATAGAACAAATGAATGGACGACAATTAGAAAAAATACATGAAGATGTATTTGAATCATTTATTGGAGCATTATTTTTATCAAATGGATTTGAACCATGTTTATTTTTAATAACTAATTTACTAGAAACATTAATTGACTATTCTGATAAATTATATTGTGATAATAATTACAAAGATCAACTATTAAGATTACATCATATAAAAAAATGGAATTCACCTAAATATACTGTAATTTATTTTGAAGGCCCTCCACATAAAAGAAAATATATTATTGGTGTTGAAAAAGAAAATTTAAATAATAATGAATTAAAATCAAATATAAATGAAACTAAATATATTAGTTATGGAATAGGAAATTCAAAAAAAGAAGGCGAACAAAATGCTTCAAAAATGGCATTAATTATACATGGTTTATTAAAAGAAGATCAATATAATTCATCAGATATATATTATCCTCCATGGAATAAAATTAATAATTCAGGTACAGAAAATTCAATAGATTTTTCTGAGTCAATAATTTCTAACGCTTTAGAGTTAGAAATTTCTTGTAACTTAGACGAATTAAAGATAGATAAAAAATCATTTGATTTTTTATCAGCTGAAAAAAATCCTGATATTTAAATTTTTTATTTACATACAAATAAAAAACGCAGAATTTTTATTTAAAAATAAAAACTTTTGATAAATAATGACAGAAATTCAAAACTTTAAAAGTTCTAAATTAATGATTGACAAAAAATCTTTAGATTTTTTGCCAACAGAAATTAATTATCAAAATAATTTTTTTTCAAAAGAAACAATTTCGGGATTAAATAAATTATTATTACAAAATTCATCTTTACAAAATTTATCACGCGATGGTAAACAAGAATTAATTAATATTTTAATTAAAAATATGAAAACTGTTTTTAAATCTATGGATACTAGTAAAATTAATAATAATAATTTTAATTCTATATTTGAACAATTTAAAAAATTTTCCATTAGTGAATCTTTAAATGAAATATCAAAATCAAATATATTTAGTTTACAACAATCAACTTCTGAATTAAAATTTGAAAGAGATTTTAATTCAAATCCAAATAATGGTAATAAATTAATGGAACGTCCGGAATCTACGAAAATTATAAATAAAAGTTTTGATTCATTTAATGACTCTTTAAAAAAAAATTCAGATCCAAATTTTTTAGCAAATGATAATAATAATTCTTATCAATTTAATATAGATCAAGCATTTCGCCCAATTGTTGAAAATGTAGATGATAATTATTTTAATAATCATTCATATGGCAAAAATTTATCAAAAGATAAAATAAATGAAATCCAACAAATTAGAAATACGGAAATTAACATTAATACACTTCCTAATTATTCAAATAAATCAATTACAGATGCACAAATTAAATTGGGTGTGATTGATCCTATTAATAATTTTGTAAATAAAGATAATCAAAAAAAAAATAATAATTCTGTTCCTGATTTTAAAAATATGGATTCGAATGAATTCAATAAAAGTTTTTCGGGACTTGCTAATGATATTGGCGAAAATTTATATGATATAAATAATATTGATAAACCATTAATTAATTGCGAAATGGTTGAAGATGATTCAAAGTTTGAAGACAGATTAAAAAAATTAAAAATGGAAAGAGATAATTTTAAACCAAATAATCAAGAAAATCAAATAGATTTTACTAGTAATACTTTTCCAAAAGATACAAATGATAATTTAGTACCACAACAACAAAAGCAACAGCATCATCAACAACAACAACAGCAACTTCATAGACCACAAATTATACAACAACAACGACAACAACAATTACAAAGTCCAATACAAGAACAACCAATAATACAACGACAACAACAATTACAAAGTCCAATACAAGAACAACCAATAATACAACGACAACAACAATTACAAAGTCAAATACAAGAACAACCAATAATACATAGACAACAACAATTACAATTACAATTACAAAGTCCAATACAAGAACAACCAATAATACAACGACAACAACAATTACAATTACAAAGTCAAATAAATGAACAACCAATAATACAACGACAACAACAATTACAAAGTCCAATACAAGAACAACCAATAATACAACGACAACAACAATTACAAAGTCAAATAAATGAACAACCAATAATACAACGACAAACAATATCATCACCACAACAACAATTAGTAAAAAAACAACATATATTAGTATCATCAAATCCACTAGAATTAAAAGATGTGCAAATTCATGATATGCAAAAAAATATTATCGAACAGAAAAATTCAACTAAAGATAATATTAAATTTAAAAAATCAGAAAATATTAATTTAAATAATTCTGATCATGAAAAAAAAAAAATATTATCACAAACACAATTAAATTCATATAATAATTCTAAATTAAATATCGGAAATAATGTTTCACATAATGATTCTAAAATAGATAATAATTCTTTAGGGGAATTAAATAATATTATAAATACATTAAAAAAAGAAAACTTAATTTTAAATAATACTATTAATTATATGAAAAAAAAAATGAATGATAATTCAAATTTAAGTGAAATTAAAGAACAACTTAATAATGAATTTAAATCATTAAAAATACAAACTAATGAATATGAGAATAAAATAAATAATTTAAACAATAAAGAATTAGAAATAATTAAAAAAGAACAAGCGCTAAATAAATTAATAAATAATTATAATTATTTATTCAATGCACAATATTTACAATTAGAAGTGACAAATTTACAAAATAAATCAAATTATATTTGGAAAATAAATAATACTTTAAATAATGTTATATCTATTAAATTATTATCTTATTCATTACCATTACCTAGATATAATATAGAAGAAAATATTAATAATTTATTTAAATTTAATATTAGCGGTATCGATATTAATGTAAATATTCCATCTGGTAAATATTTAATTGATGAATTAATTAATTACATTAATAATATAATTTTAAATAAAAATGTTAAATTAATAATTAATAATGATCAAAAATTAATATTAGAATCTTATGATGATAATGATATTATTAATATTTATCCTACACATTTATCAAAAATTAATTTTGGTTTTAACAATGATAATATAAATATTAATGAAATTATTAATGACAATGGAAATAATAAAAGAAATAGAATTATTGCTAGTCAAACTTGGGATTTAAGAATTAATGATAAAACATTTTTATATTTAAATAATATATCAGATGAAATACCTTTTGGAATTTTATTTTATAATGGTCAATCTGTAAGCCAATTTAAATTTGATTTACCATTTAATTTAGATAAACTTGAAATAAATTTTAAAGATAATTATGGTAATAATATTAATTTTTATAATTTACAACATAATTTAAGTTTTTTAATTGAAAAAATAGAATAAAATATTAACTAATTATAATATGTATTTAATAATAAAATTAGTTAATATTTTACATTTAATAATAATTATTACATCAATAGTATCAATAATAATACCAATTATTATAGTAAAAAAATATGCACTTATATTTCTTATTTTTATTTTATTTCATTATTTAACAAATAATCAAAAATGTGGATTAACAGAACTAGAATATTATTTATTAAAAAAAAAATATAATGAAGGATTTATTTTTAAATTAATCAAACCAATAATTACTATACCAGAACACTATTTTAATAAATATTTATATTTATTGCATATTTTATGGATTTTAATATTATATTATCAAATTTATGATATTAATAATGTATAACGTTCAAATAAATGTATATTACATTCATTTAAAATATTTAATATTGAATTTAAATTCATATTACGTAGTAAGTCAGCTGTATAATTGTAAATATGTTCCTGACTAAATATTTTTTTATTATTTATATGATCTGATAAGTATTGGTGACAACAAAAACAATATTGATTTTGATTTTTAAAATCATTATTTTGAATATAAGTATTATAATAATTAATACAATTATAATTATTAATATATGATAATTGTATTAAAATATGTTTATTATTTTGATCTATTAAATTACTATTATTTAATAGCAGATTTACTAAAACGCATTGAAGATCAACAGTTAATAAAACCTGTTTTTGTTTATAAGTATTAATTAGAATTTCATTAATAATTTGTTTTATTAATATAATTAAACTTGATATTAAATCTATTTCTAATATATATACACATTCATTTACTATAAATGATAAATTATTTTTGAGTGTTTTATAGGTTTTATCTATCCATTCTTTTCTCCAACTCATAATTGGATATTTATTTAATTCGGTAAATAGCATATTTATTATATTTTTAATATCAGCAGGTAATTCATTGAACCATTGATTATAACATGTATGATTTAACATTACTAAAAATCCTTTTTAAATTACAATTATAAAATCAATTTTTTTATTAAAAAAAATTGAAAAATTAATTTTTTATTGGGGTTATTTTTTAAAATCTTTTACCGTAGCCATTTTGGCTCAAGTAAGACCTTGCTTCTCTAGTATCACAAACGCGCCTTGTGATAAAGAGTCATGCCCAGGTCAAGGCAGTTTGCCAAATTGCCACCCAAGGATGCTTTGATAGCAGGCAACAAGCTTGCAAACAGTTTGTGGAACAACAAGTTTTGTTCGTCTTTTGGTTCTAAGAAAGATTCCTGTTGCGAACAGGAATCCTGTCCGACGGCGAAACCATTGTGCAAGTTCCATATGGAGAATCGTTGTGAATTCGGTGACGATTGCTGGTATTCTCACGATCTTCCAGAGTCGCAGGCCAGTGTTCCTTCATCAAAGTTCAAGACAAAAGTGTGTAAACATTTTTTGAATGGTTGGTGCAAACTCGAGGATGAGTGTCACTTTATTCATCCGGATGAAGATGATGCATCAGAGTCTGATGCTGTTGCTGCTGACGCAGTTGACGCAGATGCTTCGGATCCCGATGAAGTGGACGATGATAGTATTTGCGAAATCTTTCAGGAGCAGGGTCGATGCACTCTTCGACACTGCATGAAAATTCATCCTGATCAAATTATCTGGAACAATCCAGTTCCCGATGAAGCATCAAATGCTTCTAAGATGTCGGAAGACAATGATGCAGACGGAGATGATGTTTATGAGGTCGACAGAAATGTCATGCCAACGACTCCGTCTAAAATTTGCAAACATTGGGCAAATGGCAATTGTCTACGTGGTTCAAGCTGTAGTTTTCTGCATCCAAAAGATTTGTCCACAACAACAATGAAGTGGGTACCAAAGAATCAGCAACCTGCTGTAGCTGAATCCACAAGCGACACTCCCATCGAGCCACCGCGAAAATTGTCGTATCCGTGTTGGCATTTCTCATCCAAGGGCGTATGCAAAATGGGAGACGAGTGCAAATTTGTACACGATTCGTCAAATTGTGTTAGCAACACAAAGCCCAAGTACCCGTACCCTTGCAAACACTTCTCTACAAAGGGGTGGTGCATTCTTGAAGATGAATGCCAATTTTCGCATGAGTGCGTATCGTACGAAAATCAGTATGGTGTATCAGCATCTGAAGTTGTGATGCCACATCATCATGAGATTTCACACTACGAGGTTCAGCAACATGCGGTTCCACACTACGAGGTTCAGCAATATACTGCCCCGGTAAATGTGCAGTATTTTACGGTGATGGTACCTCATATGGTCCAAATCATCACATACGCCTGAATATATAACAGGCAAGGCTGATATATAACAGATTACTATAAAATCTGCAATCATATTATATAAATATTTATTTGACAATTCGAATGTACAGTATCGAAATCATTAGTCAAGTAATATAAAGCAATAAATGTAAATAAATTTTTATTTATTATTATTTCTTTTGCAACAATTATTTTTTAATTCTTTTAATCTAAAAAAATTGAAAAATAAACTAAATAATAGTCCCAATCCTAATTATTTTTTACCGTAGCAATTAAAACCATTTTGATTGCAAAGATTTTACTAATATGATAAATCTGTGATTTTATATTAAGTTGCACAATAATAAAAATGAATAGTGATGATTCTACTTCAGAAAACGAATCTGATGATGATTATTATCCAAAGCATGATACTCCCAATATTATAACATGGAATGAACAATACTATATCTCTGGATGTCATATTATAATAAAAAATGTAGCAATGCATAATCCATCATATGAAAAAAATGATTGGGATATTATTTTTAAACATTTAGTGTCATTATATACTAATGATGAAGAATTACAAAATGAAATGATTGAAATTATAAAAATTCAATATGGAATGTATTATAATTCTGATTTAAGAACTTTGATTACTTTTACTGAAAAAGAATTAGCTACAATATACACGGCACTAATGAAAAGTAATATCTATAAAGAAAATGTTTCTAAAACAATGTTTCCTTATATTAAATTTCCAAATGATTTAAATATGGAGAGTAGTAATCCATATCCAATAACTTTTATACCATTTATAAAAGGTGTTAACGGCACAGAGAAAGAAGCCAAGTTTGAACATAGAAAATATTCAAAAAGTGTCCATAACAATAAATTGTACAGAATTTATAGTAGTGTCTCATTAATGTCTAATTTAATTTCAAAATGGGAAAAAAATCCTAACATTAAAAAATTCAAAGAATTGAGTTCTTTATGGAATAAAGCAGCTGCAACTATTTCATCAATTCTCAAAATAGATATTCATCTTGCGAAAAAACCTAATCATTATTCTAATAGTAGTTTTATATTTATAGATTATGTTTATTCAATTAAAGAAAAAGAAGATGATGATATTGATATTGATACTGCTTTAACATCTGCTTTAAATGAATTTCATCACGAATGTTGTAATTTTAAAAGTGAATCAATCAATTTGATAGAATTTTTTAAAAAATATTATTCAAAATCTTACGGAATAATAACAAAATCAATAATGAATAATATTACAGATAAAACATATATTCATGGTACACAGTGTTTTATATCATTGAATAACAAAATGCAATGTTTAAAAATTCATATTAATTCCTTGGAGAATAAAGATTGTAAAGAAACAACAGAATCTATAAAAAATAAATCTGTTTTAATTTGGGGTCAAAAAACTATATCAAAAAAAAAATTTATAAAAAAAATTGGTCAAACTTGTTTACCATGTCCATGTAGTCACTATAAAAGAATCCAAGATAATCTGACGAATAAATATCAAATACAAAAATGCGCATGTCAGGCGATCTTTAATATTAATATTCCAGATAATATTACTAGCTTAAAAACATGGTATTCTTCATATAGTAGAACTAGAGAATATAAAAAATTCGAAAAATTATTGCAAGAAAACATGGATATATAAGCTAAGCATTACCTTGTATAATTCTAATAATTTTATTTTTTTTATTAAAATATTTTAATATAAATATTTTTAAATTTATTAAATTAAGTTTATTTATATGATTTAATAAAATTTCTTTTCTGTTAAATAAATATTTTCTTGAAATTATTTCATTTAAATATAAATTATATTTTTCATATAAATTATTTTCAGGTTCTAAAATTTTTTGTTTTACTGATAATATATATTTATCTATTTTAATATTTTTAAAATTATTTTTAACATCTAATAAAATTTTTTTATTAAATTTATTTATTTGTTTTATTATATAATTTAATGATTTAGTTGATTGAATTTTTTGATAAATATAATATTTATCTCTAAATATTGCAAAATTCATTGAAACAATATATCCTAATTGTTTTTTTGTTCTCAAAATACTAAAGAATTTATCAGAATAAATATTAATAAATAATAAAATAAGTAAATATTTTATAGGTGTAAACTCACCTATTTCAAAATTAAAAGATATACAATTATTTGTTTCTTTTTTATTAGGATGTTTTATATAACAATCTAATAATGTATTTAATGCAGGATAATCAAAATTATTAGTTACAAAATATTTATTTAATTTGTTAAAAATATTAATATTAATATCATTTTTTTTAATATTTCCAAAGATTAAACTATTTATATGTGTGCCATTTAATAAATTTTTAATATAATATTTAATATCATTATATTTTATATTTTTTAAATATTTTAATAAAATATTATCTTCATATTTATTTGAATATATATTATTATTTATCATAATATATATATATTCTGCAGGTGTTAAATATTTATTATTTTTTAAATTATCTTTTAAAATTATTAGTAAATTATTAATATATTCATGTGATAATTCATTAAAATAAGTTTCTATATTTAATATAAAATCAATAGTTTCATTTATTAATAAATATAATTTTGATATATTATTGGGTCCAGATATATTTAAATTGATTGATGAATATTCATAAGAATACCCAAAATATAAATTGTAACTTAATTCTAAAGGTTTATATAAAATAGTAGTAATTAAAAAATTTAAAATATTTACAGATATATGTGTTAATATATAATTATCTGGAGAACAAAAATATTTATTATTATTAAATTGCATAAAAATATAAACAAATGGTTCCTGATTATTTGAATATGTTCCAAACCATAAATTATTATTAATTAAATATGGTGATTCTGATATTTTTTCATCTGTAATAATTATATTTATATCTAAATAATTATTATTAATATCATAACAACATAAATTGGTTTTTTCTAATTTATTAATTTTAAATGTTATATCATTACTATTAATAATACCATAATTTGTATTATATTCACGTAAATTATAATAATTTATGTTTTTATTTATAAATTTTTTTGAACAAATTATAATTAAAGATTTAGAATTATTTATATAATTTTTAAATAAATTTAAATATTCTTCTGTTTTTTTAATTTTAGTAATTGAATATTCACTGATTATTACATTTTCTGTATTATATTTCAAATGATTTATGGATAAATCATTGCATAAAGATTCAGTATCTATTTTATTATTATAATTAAAATTTATATATAAAATTTTTTGCATATATTCTGCATATTTTTTTATATCAATATTAAAAATTTCATTTATATATGAATAAACTATTGTATTTATATAACTCAAATTTTGATAACCATATTTAGATAATGATAATAACATATTAAAAATACCTTCTTCTGATATATCTATATTAATATATTTTAAATAACCTTTTTTTTTTAATTCATAATATAATGAATTATTTGATTTATTTAATAAAAATGATTGAAGAATAATAAAATCTTTAGAATCATAAAATTGACTTAATACAGGTATTTCCCATAAATAATTTATATCATATATTTTTCTTGATGATTTTAAAAAAAAAACTTTATTGTAATTATTATTATAAAATGGTTTGTTTATTGTAAATATATATTTTTTTTTTATAGGTATATTTGTAAATGTATGATTTATCATCATTAATATATCATCAAATGATTTAGATGATGCAATACATAGAGACATATTATCAGAGGTATAATATTTATTATAAAAATCTATCATTTTTTCTCTTATATTTGGTATATTCAATGTATTATTTGATCCTGTGGTAAATGTATTTATATTAGAATCAATATTTGACAAATATAATTTAAATTGGTAATATCTATAAGCATCATTATTAATATTTTTTTTATGTTCATTATCTACTGCATTGGTTTCTCGTTTAATTCCATTTATATTAAATAATGGATCAATAAAAAATCTACTAAATATATCTAATATAATTTCAAGACCATTATCAAAAACATTAAAAAAATATGTTGTTCTTAATGCATCAGTAAATGCATTTGTATATCCACCATATTCATTTATAGTTTGCATAAAATAATTTTCATCTGGATATTTACTACTACCCATAAATAACATATGTTCTAAAAAATGAGCCAATCCTTGGCAATCTTTAGGATCATTATAATAACCAGCATTTATTGTAACAGCAACATAAGATTTAGTTAAATTTTTATCATTTATCATTATATATTTAATATTATTTTTTAGAGATGCACCCACTATATCTCTATTATCTGATATGGATTTCTTAATTTTTATCATATAAATTACATTAGATAAATATTTAAAATAATAATAATAGTTATATTAATGAAAAATATAATTTTAGATCAAACAAGATTAATTAAAAATGATTTATCTATATTATTAGATAATAAACTAAATATTTGCACTTTATTTATTAACAAAAAAAATATAATATTAATTATATAGATTTTTATAATCAATTGAATAATAATAGTTTAACAGATATAATTTCAGATTTAAATTATATTGTAATAATAGTGAAAATTTTAATTACAATATAATTTTGTTATTAGTAATGATTATTTTTTTGATAAATACATAGTTAATTCATTAGATATAAATGATATTAAATATTCAAGAGATGAATTAGTAAAAATAATTATAATGAAAAAAATGATTATATTCTAAAATATCAAAAAGATATTAAACTTATTGTCGGTGCGGATAAAATATTAAATTATATTTATGATAATAATATTAATCATTGTGTTGTTACTAATACATCTAAACATAATACACTGATATTTTCATATTAAATAAATTAAAAAATTTGGATTGTAAGAGATGATTATAATATTCCTAAACCAAATTCTGAATGTTACTTATTAGCAAAAAATACTTATTATAATAATGTAAAATATATAATTGGATTTGAAAATAGTTTAGTTGGTTATAACGCTATTAAAAATATAACTGATATAATATACTTTATTTGTCATATGAATACAAATATATATAATTAATAATTATTTGGATTTATAATATTAATTTTAATATTTTAATTACTTATATTTTTATCAATTAATAATTTATTATAAGATTTATTCCAATTTTTAAAAAATAATTTTATATCTATATTTCTATAATCAAAATTATTAATATCAGTTAACCATAAATTATCTATATGATCAAAATCATTAATTATATTATTAATTTGATTTGAAAATGAATATTTTTTAATAAATGGTGATATTAAAATATGATGATTAATTGAATTAAAATAATCATTTTTCTCTAAATTATCATTACTAATTTCATCTAACCAAATTTTTTGTTTATTATAAATTAATAAAATATTATTAATAAACACTGTTATATAGTTTAAGGAGGGTGTGTGTGAATATTTATAAAAAGTTAAATTATCAGTATGATAATTTTTCATTGATCCAAATTGAGTATAAGTAAGATGATATAATTTTTTTAAATAATCATTAACTATATTTTCATCATATTTACATGATAAATTATCTATATTTTTTTTATGCTGATAAATACTTATATGATCATAAAATTTTGAATGTAAAGTATTCAAATTATTTGTTGCTTTATCAGATAAATAATTATATATATCTTGATATGAATCTTTAGTTATATTAATAGATTTATTATATAAAATCAATCCAGTAAATTCAAATTCATAATAATCGATATTTTCTTCAATTAATTTTTCAAAATTATTAAATAATTTTTCATTTAACATATCAAAATTAAAAATTTTGATATTTTTATATAATTCAATATCATTATGATTTAATTCATTTATATATATTTTTCTTAAATCGCATTCATATAAATTTTGAAAATTTTCGCTAGATAATTGTAATCCTTTATAAATAATGAATTTTTTTAAAAATTTTAATATTTCATTAAAATCAAATTTAAACTTATCAATGAATAAATTGATTATTTGAATATTAATTTTAAAAAATCTATGCAATAAAATTTTTGTTATATTATAAATATTACTTTCATTAATTTTTTCTAAATATAAAACTAAATTATTAAAATCAATATTAATTATATTTTTTTTAATATTAATAATATTATTTTTATTAATAGACATATAATGAGTTTTTAAAAAAAACTCTAATCCCAATTCTGGTCCAATTTCATATGATGATGGTAAATGATCATTTCCAAATAAATAAAATATAAAACAAATATCCCAAATGATTTTTAAATTATTTGATTTTATATTATTATTAATATTATATAATTCTAAAATATTTTTGATTATTAAGTTTGCTTCAAATATTTGAACATATCCAATATAATTATAATTTTTTAAATATTTTATTACTGATATATTAATATCTTTATTTAATAATTTATAATAAATTTGTTGTACTAACATTTGATGAATTAAATCTGAATCAGTTGTATGAATACAATAATCACCTTCTATTTCATTTGTACTTATATATTTAAAAATTTTTAAATCAGATTCTCCATTTTCATTAGAACTATTAATCATAAAATTAATTTTAAATAATTTATTAGGTATCATAACATTCATATATTTTTCTAAATTTTTTATAAAAAATGACGAAGGTCCTATCGATTTATCAATAGTATGACGGCATTTAATCCATTTTAAATAATCAAAAGATACATTAGATAATAATTGAAAATTAATCATATTTACTAGTTTTCTATTTGTTAAACATTCAAATAAATTTTTATTATTCAATAATAAATTTTCAAAATAATTTTTAAATAATATTTTTTTTTCATTTGATTCTAGATAATTTTTAATACGTCTTCTACGTTGTTCTATAATTTTTGATAAAGATGGAATACCATCAAAAAAAATATTTAATGATAAGATAAAATCATAGTGATGAATATTATTAATATATTCAAACATAACATTAATTATTTTTTCATAAATAACTAATTCTAATATAGTCGAATCTGCAAATAATGGGTCAACTATTTTATTATTTATATAATTTAAAAAATTATTAATAATTATTTCTTCATTAACACCATCTAAAATAGTATATAAATTTGTTGTTATATTATATTTTTTCCAATGATTTTGATTTAAAATTTCATCCAATAATTGTTCGATTAAATTTAATTTAGATAATGATGATGGAATACACAATAATATCTTTATTATATCATTAATTTCATTTTCCACTTCAATAATTTCTTGATATATTAAAAAATTAATGTCAAATATAATATGGTTAGCTATAATTTTTCTAATATTATTATTTATTGATAATTCTTCTATTGCATCATTATTTATTGATTTTGCAATAAAATTAGCAAATCTGTCTATACCCATTTAATATATTAAATAATTAATTTTTAAGTCTAATTAAAAAAATAAATCTAATTAATATATATAATGAATATATTAGCATTAATTTTGTATAATTTGTATAATAGTGTGTTGCGGTAGTTGTGCATATTTTGCATCACAAGGCACTGATTTTGGATCTATTTTTAATAATTTACTAAAAAATTTAGGTATTAAAAAATGATCAAAATAATTAAGAAAAATTATCAGGAAAATTAAATAAATTGGTACATTGATAAACTTGTTTATTGGGTAATCTATTTGTTAATAAATCACACAAGTAATCTATATATGTAATTTTATTAAAGGATAATTTTTTAATATGTTTATTAATGTCAATATCATTAGGTTTATAATTAATGTTAGTAATTTTAAAATTAAATAATTTTATTAATAAAGTACTTATATTAGCTAAATGAGCACTACCTGTATATAAAATTCCATTAGTTATATAATTTTTATCTAAAAATCTTCTTATAAAATATAAATCAGTTATACATAAAGATAATAAACTGCATAAATTATTAATTTCATTACTAAAAATAGCTATTTTTTTATCTATTTTATCAAAGTTTTTAAAATCTTCATAAGATAAATCATAATAATTTATTACTTTTGATGAATCATTAAATTTTAATTTAATAAATTTAATGAATTTATTAATAGTATTTATTAAATTTTTATAGTTTTTTAATATTATAGTCCTATAAAAAATATTTATTTTTTTTTTTATATCAGAATTTTTATAATTATTTAATATTTTTTTAATAAAATTATTTTTATTTAATAATTTCATATATAATATTAATATTTCTTTTAGTTCCGTATATAATAATATATATTTTCTACCTGAATAATATTTATTAAAAATATTTAATTTTGCATAGTCAGTAATTATATAATTTAATATTAAACTATCTCTTATATCAGTAAAATGAAATCTAAAATTTTTATATTTATTTTTTATTTTACTTTGTACCATCTTATGAAAATTCCATATATATTTATCTTTATAATTTTTTTCTTCACTAATATTAAATGAAGTTTCATACATTTCAATAAATATATCAAAATTTTTTATAGTATTTGTTCGTATAAATGCTAATAAAAATTTATCAATATCCATTGAATCATATTTATCATTATAAAAACATTCATCTTGATATTGAACATCAAAATGATAATCTCCAAATATATATAATATTTTATTACCATTTGTTAATCTTACTACATTATTAGGACCATTTATTAAATATTTTTTTGTAATTGCTGTCATTATTATATATTATTTCAGATATTAAAAATTTTTATATAATATAATTATTATGTCAAAAAATTTATATTTATTTAATCAACACAAAATTATAGAAAAACCAATAAGTTTTTCACAACAAGAAAATAAAATTAAAAAACGTTATATTAATTTATATTATAAAAATGTGTTTAATAATAATTTAATTATAAGATATAAAAAATTATTTACTAATATTGATAAATCTATGAATTTAGAAATTAATAAACCTATTATTTTAGATTATAAATATAATATTAATATTAATAGTAAGAAAAATAATAATATATCAATATATAATGAAATTTTACGCGAAATAAATATTCATAATTTAATTAAAATATTTAATCATAATATAAATAACTTTAAATCCATAATGAATTTTAATAAAATAAGAAAAATTTTTAAATATAATAAATTAAATGAATTAGTTCAAAGATGGTGTTGGTTACAATATTATAATAAAACATCTGCTGATAATGTTATACCATATAATAAGGATGATAATTATAATTATCGAGATTTTATTAATGATTTTAATTATATACTAAATATTAATATCGATGAAAATCATATTATATTTGATAATTTAAAAAAAAATGTTTCTAGTTATCTAAAAAAAAGTTATATTAAATATACTAATTTATTAATTCAAGATAAAAAAATTAATTTATTAATTGACAAATCCAACGACACTGTTACATTTAAAATTTTATATAATAATCATGAAATAATAAATGAAATAAATATAAATTTATATAATAGACTTTTTGATAAATTTAATTATTTTAATAATACAAATAGCAAACAATTAGATCCAAATATTTATATATTTTGTTTGATATATAGATATTCATATATTGATTCAGGGCAACAACAACTAGCAATCGATAAAAGAATTAAAGATATGATTAAAATATATGGAGTTGATTTTGAATTATTTGGTTCTGCTATTAATGTTTTAAGTAATCATTATTGTTCATTATTTTACGATATTGAAAAATATTTTGGATCAAAAGGTGATTTTTTTAATATTGAAATAAATCAAGGTATATTTTGGTGTAATCCGCCTTATGATGTTTCTCTTATGACAAATGCCGCACTAAAATTAATAAGTATAATGACCAATAATAAAAATGTTGCTTTTATTATAACTATTCCTATTTGGGATAAATATACTCAATTAAAAATTAATACATTAGTTAATGTAACTAAAAATTTTAATGCTGATTCCAATCCGGAAGATCATAGTGATTATAAAATATATTCTTTATTAAAACCATATATAAAATCTGAGTTAATTATACCAAAGAAAAGAATCCCATATTTTAATCATCGCCTTAATAAGCCTATATATGCTGTTAATACTTATATGTTAATAGTTTATCATAATATAGATACAAAATATGTTGAAAATATTTTAAATGTTTTTGATAATATTGTTGATTTAGATAAAAAAGATTATTTTATTATTTAATTATATATATTATATAAAATTCTGTTTATTGATTAAAAAATTTGTCAAAGTTTAATATATATATATTATTTAAATTATAATATATTATATCATTATTATATTTATGGTATAATATTTGATGTTAATGATATATTTAAAGATCTATCTAGTTTTAACTTTTCTGGTGTTTTTACAGAAAATGATATCTTATTAGGTACCTGTTTTAATTGGATACCAATATCATTTGACTTGTCAGAATCACTAATATTAAATTTGGCATTATAAATTTCACTATTATTTACATCCCAAATAATACATTGTATAAGTAATTTATCTGATAAAAAAATACTATCAGCACTTTTTTCAGATGCTTTTAGTGATATACTAATATAAATATTATATTTAAAATTTTTTAGACCTATTATATTTGGAATTTTCCATTCCCAATTATCGTTAATCATATAATTTTGCTTAAATGTGTTAGAATATTTTAGATCATCCGATGGTTCATATTTTAAAAATGTGTTATAACTATTATCCTCTTTTCTAAAATAAGGGTTATTGGAATCGATGTTTTTTTATAGCCAGCATGAACTTACGGATGGATCAGCAATATTTTTTGCTCTGCTAAATCCTAAACATATAGGATTTTGTGTACAGGCAACTTTACAATTATCCAGTGTAGCATTAATTTGTTTAATATCAGTATCAGTAGTTGTGTATTGTACAAAATTTTGTTTTAAATAATCTGTGTCAAAATGTTCTATATTTGTCATATTTTCTATTTCACCATATGCTGTAAAAAACATATATATATATATATATAATAGAAAATAACTAAATAAAAAAAATTGATTAATAATAAATATAAATATTATAATTTTTTCCATAAATGTTAAATAAAGTTCCAGATTGCGTATTTCATGATATATGTCAATTTCTATACTACACTAATTGGAATCAATTCATGAATACGACAAAGAAATTTCAAGATATTAATAGACAAACTAGATATCTGGCCTTAAATAATCAAAAATCTATTTTATATTATGAATCTGATGATTTTAGAAAAATAATAAACTCAAAAATTATCAATCCAAATAATCAATTATCATTAAATTTACGTAAATATAATTTTGATAATAATAATATTAACGATATTTTTAATATTCACAAACTAGATTTATATTTTTCTAATATAAATAATAATAATTTAAATTATTTTCGCTCAATAAAAAAACTAAATTTAACAGGATGTATGTGTATATATGATTTAGCTCCTTTAAAAATGATTCAAGAAATTAATTTATCATATTGTTATTATATTAAAGATTTATCTCCATTAAAAAAAGCAATAAAAGTTATATTATCAGAGTGTAAGATTTTAGAAAATATATCTGATTTAAAAGATGTAAAAATTATATTTTTATCAAATTGTCCAAAAATTACTGATTTCACACCATTAAAAAATGCTAATATATTATACATAACTAATTGTCAAGGAAAATTTGATGCAAAAGATTTATATACAGTCGATCAATTATATATTCATAGTTGTTACAATGTTAATAATATACATAAATTAAAAGAAAAAAAAAATAATAATTTATCAATATATTTTTATCAATAACAGAATTTAATTTAAATTATTTTTTTAATTATACTAACCATTTATTTCTATAATAGAATATATATGGGAATATTACAGTTTTATAAAAAATTAGTAAAACTATGCAATAATAATGCAATAATTGAAATTGATAGAAAATTTATTGAAAAAAAATGGGATTATTTATATTTTGATTTTCAATCTATTTTATATACTACATATCAATTATTTAGTAGTGAAATTAATTATTTTATCAAATTAATGTTTCATATTAGATATTTAATTAATGCAAATAAATCTATTCATAATAATTATAAATCCATTATAGAATATATAATATATAAATATGAAAATTATTTTATACAAATTTTTAAAGATAATTTCATCGATTTAAAAAATGGTATTTTATCATATGATATTGATATTATAGATAATATATTATCCTTGAAATATAATGATGAAGATATATTAATTGATATACTAACAGATTATGTTATAATTTTAGTTAAAGAAATATCTAATCATCATTTAAAATTTAAAAATACATATGATAGAACTTTTATTTTCTTTGATGGTATTCCTACTAAATCTAAAATTAAAGAACAATTATCTAGAAAAATATATCCTGAAATTATTAAAAATATAAAATATGACTTAAATAATAATACTATCGATGAAGAAAAAGAAATAAATGAAAAATTATTAAATGATTCACCACCATCTATTGGAATTGGTAAACCTATTATTCATAAAATAAAAGAAAAATTAATAAAAGTTAATGATTCAATACGAGGAAGATTTAATATTAATAATTTAGAAAATTATGGTGAAGCTGAACATCAGATGATGGCATATTTAAATAATAATTTAGATATATTTCAAAATGCTAATATATTATTGGTGTCACCTGATGCTGATATTATATTATTAAGCATAATTAATTATACCAAAAAAATTTATATTGATATAATGCGAGTAAATACGGAAGATGAAAAATCTAACATAGTTGATTATAAATTAAATAATAATGAAATTATTTCCCCATTTTATTATAAGAATGGATATATTTTTATTCAAAAAATTATTGAATGTTTAAATCTGAGATCATCACAAGAACAAATCGATATTAGTTTTATATTATTATTATTAGGTGATGATTTTTTACCTATTATTCCTGAAATAAATATTAATTCTCTTAATGATATAATTAATGCTTATAAAAAATTAAATATTAATATAATTGATATAAAAAATAAATCATCTGATACTACAACACACAGTGACACAATTATTTGTCAACAATGTAAATATGATTTAAATTACTATAATTTTATTAGATTAATTAAAGAATTAGATAAAATACCTAAACAAAAATCAAAATCATTAGATAAACATTTTATTCATAGAGAGAAAAATAAAATACATGATTTAAATAAATTTTATTTTTATACTGATTATGATTATAAATTTGAAATGTTTGAAAAATTATATTATTTATCAAAAGGAATTTATAAAAATAAAAAACATAAATTAGAAATTATTATGAATAATAAAATTTTATCATTAAAGATTAATAATCAACAAATTAAAAATTATTTAGAAGGCTGTCAATTTATTTTTGATATTTATTTAAATAATAAAATTAAAAATTATAATTGGGTTTATAATTATGAAAATGCACCTTATCTTGAAAATATATATGCATATTTGAAAGATAAAGAATTAGGTGATTTTGAAGAAATATTTGATTATGTTGGAAGCAATAATCCAAATAAATTTTTGTCTTATAAAACTTATCAAGATTATATGGAATATTTAAAAAAAAGAAATATAATAAATATTTTAAAAAAAAATAAAATTCGAGAAAAAATTACAGATGAAAATATTCAAGATTTTGAAAAAGAATATTTTATTTATAGAAATATAAAAAATATATTTCAATGTTCTAGTAACAAAAAATATATTAATAAATGTATTGATATACAAATTTATGATATACCTGACGAAATGATTGTTGATATAGATTTAGATATAATAAATATGAATACTGATTTAATTAAAATGGTTAAAACAAAACCTACGGATATTGTAAATAAAATTATTGATTTACCCGAATTAATAGGAGGAAATAATAAGAAGTATTATTTTAAATATTTAAAATATAAAAATAAATATTTAGAATTTAAATCTATGTAATTTATATACTAATGTCTAAAAAAACTAGAAAAATTAAAAATCAAGAAGGTGGTAGGAATATGTTGTCAGCCGCAAAAAATGCAGTAAAAGCACGTGTAACTGACGGTTTAGCTGCAGTAAAAGCACGTGTAACTGACGGTTTAGCTGCAGCTAAACAGGAGAAGCAACATGCTGTTGCTAAATTAGCAAATCAAGTTACTGCTGTAGGTGCTGCTGCTAAAGCTGTAGCAACAGATTTATTACCAAATTTAATAACTGAACTGCATAATAAATACCAGGCTAATCATAATTCCATCAATTCATGGTTGAATGCTAATGCTGCTAGTAAAGATGCAGATACCAAAGCAGTAGTAGAATTAATTAATTTATTAAAAACAATAGAAAATGCACCGAGAACCATTGTAGCTGGTGTAGGTGAAAAAGCCAACTCTTTTAGTAAGCATAGTACAGATGCATTAAAAACAGGCGTGAGCACATATAATGCCAATAAAGCTGAAACAAATCCCATAAAACAAAAATATCTTAAATATAAACAAAAATATTTAGAACTAAAACAACAATTAAATCAAATATAATTATTTAAATAATTGAATATTACAGAATGAAAAACAAATATCTTTTAGAACATATAATGAATTACATGAATCTTTTTCTACTTTTGATAAAATATCACTATCATAGGATATAAATTTCCACAATATTTCAAATTTATTTAATATTTCATTTTCTTTTTCTGATATTTTACCATCTTGAATTAAAATATAATACAAGATACTAAAAATATAATATTTCATTGATATTTTATTTGTTTTTATTTTAAATACAAAATTACACTGACTAATTAAATTTTTAAAATCTAATATAATATTTAAAATAATTGGTATATCATTAATGTCAATTTCTAAATTTTTTGTAACTTGATATATTTCATATGTAATTTTTTCAATAATATTAGTTCCTTCTAATAAAATTTTAATTGAATTTTTTATATCATTTATATAACATATATCATTATTATTATCATTAATTATTAAATCTTCAACACGTAATAAAGTTAATGCTAATTTATCAGTATCCATATATTTTTTATAATAAAATTATTTGTTTAAATAAACTTGTAGATTTTTCACTAAAACTATTATAATTTTAATTTTATATAGTTATGAATTTCCCACATTACTTTACAATCGATTTCATTATAATAAATAATATCTTTCATAATAGGTTGTTTAAAAATATTTTCTTTGTTTTTTCCTATATGTGCTTCTAAATTATTAATATCATCATATAATTTATTAGCTAATATTAATGCAGATAGACCATTTGAACAAGGACTATTCAAATTCCACGATGAATTTATTAATTTATTATTATATAGTGCTTTTGCTATAGTTTTTAGAGAAAAATTTAATGCTCCTTTTATTACAATTGGTTCAGAAATAAAAACTTTATTTAAATCATAGAATAAATAATGACTATCATTAATTTTAAAATTTATATTTCTATTTTTAAAATTATTATAAGCAATTGGTTCAGCTGAGGACCAATGATAAAATTTGGCAACCTTCTTTTTATTATCTTTAAGTATTTTATTAATATATGTATTAAATTTAGAAAACATATTCGTTTCTTCCAAATTAGATTTATTATTCATTATAAATGTTTTAAATATCCATTTATTTTTAATAGCAAATCCTACACCTATCATAAATATATATTGATTATTATCATAAGATATAATCCCATCTTTTATTATTGATCCAAAGTTAGAATTCAATGTTTCAAAATCCAAATAAAATTCCATTTCATTTGATTTAGGATTTATCCATAAATTTCTTTCAAAATTTATTTTACTTGGCCTAATAATATCAATATTTTGCCTATTTATATCTAAAATAGCATCAATTGTGTCTGATGTTTTATTTTTATTAAGTCCCATAGATGCAGAATTGCAATTTTTATCATTCCAACTAAAAATATTATTTTTATGTGCAAATTCTCTTTGTTTAACTCCACAATGCCAAATATTTGTAATTTCATAAATATTTTTATTTAATTCTTCTTTAACATATCTATAAATAGTATCTTTTTCATTATTCATATTTGGAAATAATTCAGATCTATAAGGTATTGGTAATAATTTCCAATATTTGCCTTCACTTCTGACAGATTTGACCCATTCAATTGCATTAAGTGTTTTATCGATACATTTTGAATCATCTGTATTATCATAATCAATAACACCTAATTTATTGATAAAATTTGTAATTTCATATTTAGTTCCTTTCGTTTCATAATTATATTTTTTCCCCCAAATAAATCCTTTTTTAATATCAATACCAAGGATTTTATTTAATGCACATATATAAATATAAATTTGACCTTTATAAGCATTAATATTGTCATAATTAGTAATATGTATACCATCTGCTTTTAATTTAATATTTGAATGTTTTATATCTATAATTTTATAATGAAAATTAATATTTAAATTTGGAGATGGTATTTTTGCTTCATCATCTGAAATAACGTCATATTCTAATAATTCATTTAGATAATCTGATCTTACAATTAAATCTGGAAATCCAAAAGTATTATTTTCTAAATTATATAGTAAACCTTGATAAATAATTGGTATACCTTGTTTCATTAAATCTATAGTTTCATTTACTTTAGAAATATCTTTAAAATGAATAAATTCTGCTACTTTTATTATAGTATGATTTTTTTTTAATATATTAATTAATTCTTTTTCAAATTCATTACCTGCTTCTAATATTGATTTTGTAAATATATCTTTAAAATTATTATTTGTATGATTTGTTCTGATATTTTTTTTAATTAGTACATTATTACAAAAAAAATTATTATTTATTTTTTTTTCCGAAAAAATGAAGTTCTGAATTTCTGTGCTTTGCTTATAAATTTCATGATCTAATGATAAAATATTATATTCATGTAGATAATCTAGTAAAGGATCATCTAACATATAATTTCGTATTGCTGATGCAGAAACCATCATATCCCAATTAATTTTTTTATCATCAATAATTATATTGGATTCAACTTTTTGTTTTTTATTAATTCTGTATGATGATAAATCATCGGTTTTTCTTTTTCTATCTATTGATTTATCATCTAAATTATTATTTTTAACCATTACTTGAGGACTTGATGAATCAGAGGTTTGTATATTAATATTTTTAATATCAATATATTTTAATTTTTTACTTGCTATTGTAATATTATTTATAGTTTTTTTATTAATATCTATATCATTTATAATATAATATTTATCTAATAATTTAATATAATTATTTAAATATATATCTTTTAAGATTATTTTTTCTGATAATTTTAAAATTATTTCAAAATATAAATATCTATTTATTTTTGATAAAATATTATTTGGATTAATAGTATTAGTAATTTTATTATTGTACATTATTTTAATATTATAAATTTGTCCTGTGTTATTACATATATTCCAAAAATTATAATTATTGTTGGAATTTAATTTATTAAGATTAATTAAATTTATTTCATTATATTCTAAAAAATTTTTTAATAATTTATGAATATCTGAAAAAATATTTAAATTTTTGTTGTCACAGGAATATAATTTGATTAAGCTAAATTTATCCATTAGAGTTAATATTATTAGAATAATTTATTTTTATATCAATTTTTTTGTGAGTTTAAAAAATATATTTAAAATCTTAATTAAAGTATATGTCAGACAATATTTCCGTTAATAATGATAACATAGTTACAAGCAATAGTTCAAGCTATTCTTTTGAATATTTTTATGATTTATTTAATAATAATAAAACATATATTATCATTGGTATATGTGGTTTATTGATTTTATATATTGTTTATTATTTATTTTTTACTAATGATATTAAACCAAAAAAAATGAATAAACCTATATTACCTATGCCTGGATCTAATAAATCAAATAATAAAGAAATAGAACATGATGAAGAATGTAATTTAGAAGTTAAAGAATATATTATACTTGATAAAGAAGGTAATCCTGAAAAAGTATCTAATAATTTTTTTAATAAATTAAATTTAAATAATGATAATAATATATTAAAATCAAAATTAAATAATATCAAATCAAATTTTGTTACAGAAACAAAACATAATGAAAATAATTCTAGAAAATTATTTCATCCTAATAATTCATCTAACAATACTACTAATGATAATAATGATACTAATGATGATTATAATGATACTAATAATGATAATAATGAATCATCGGAAATTGATTATGAATTAGCTAATATGAAGATAGATGAAAATAGTAATATTAAAGCGCAAAATTTAACTAATTCAGAAATAGAAGATATTAATAATAAACTTAATATGATTAAATGATACAAAATATTTAAAAAATATTACATATATTATTAATCTATGATTAATGATAAAAACATTTAAAAAAATATTATATTATTATTAATATGACAAATTCTGATGAATTTATTAATGCCTCAAAAATAATCAAAAAATTATGTACTGAACCTAATAAGGATGAATTAGGAAAATTATATGGATTATTTAAACAAGCAACTATTGGAGATATTAATACTGTAAAACCAAATATGTTAAATTATACAGCCAGAGAAAAATGGAATGCTTGGAATATGTATAATGGAATTGACAAAAATGAAGCAGAAATACAATATATAAATCATGTAAATGAATTAATTCAAAATTATGGAATTAATGATTCGGATGCTGATACCGATGATAATTAATTATTTTTTAACAGATGATTTCTTAGATATTTTTTTTTTCCGGATACATTTAGGATCAATTATTAATGATTTATTTTTATTATATGGTTCAATATATAATGTACATTTTGATTTAATACCTACTACAGGTTCTGTACAACCTGATTCAATTAATAATGACGGATCATCGACACATCTAGATCGAAATTGTTCATATAAATCTCTTACTTTATCATAAGTCAAATTGGATTTTTTATTTAATAAAGTATTTACAATTTCATGTAAATTAAAAACATATTTACTTAAATTGGTTCTATTCTTAAAAACATTATCAGTTAATGGATATTTATCGTAATGTATTTTTAAATTATCTCTACATGATTTACAAGGTAATATATTTTTTAAATTATTATAAAAATTAAAATAATCTTTTTTTTGTTTATTTGTTGGTTTTAATGGATAATTAAAACTCAATGTATGTAAAATATGCCAAAAAGGTGGTCCCCAAATTAATGTAATCATTCCATTATCAGAATTATAATCATCAATCGAAAAAATATTTTTGTTGCTCATTATAAAAAATATAGATATTTTTTATAAATAATTGATATTATTTATAAAAATTTAAAAACTTTTATATTTATTTTAAATTAGTCTATTTGTTTATTCATTTAATATTTTATATGTGTATTAATTTTATCTATTTTATATATGATTAAAGAAATTATTGAAAATCTAATTATTAGTATTTTTTTATTTGAATAATATGTTAAATAATATATTTTGCTGATTGTTAATTTAATATTATCGATAAAATATCTACACAATATATAATTTACACTAGATTCTAATTATGTAAAGTATTAATATTATTTATGATAGAAAAATTATAGTTTTTTTGAATAATATGATAAATAATAATTTACAAATTTTAATAAATTACCATTACAAAATATGAAATAATAATATGATAAAAAACAATGTGTCTTTAAATTTAAAAATAAAAATTTAAATTAGAATTATTTAAATTATCTACTTCATAATAATTCTTCATAATAATTCTTCATAATAATTCTTCATAAGAATGTTTTGAGTGATGCTCTCTCTCTCTGGACTTTTGTTAAAATTATTAACTATGAAAAGTGAATATTCATTTTTTAAAAACATTTAAGAAGATAAAATATATACTATATTAATGAGTGAATATAATGAATCTATAAAAATATTTAGATGTAATATTTGTAATAAAAATTATTCTAGTATGTCTAGTCTATGTAATCACAATAAATAATTTCATAAAATAATTAATAAGTCAAATGATAAGTCTGATAAGTCTAATGATAAGTCTAATGATAAGTCTAATGATAAGTCTAATGATGATAATAATAAAATTTATAAATGTAATTATTGTAGTAATAAATACAAACATGCTCAATCTAAACATAAACATCAAAAAATTTGTAGTGCTGTTAATTCTAAAACTTCATATGAGAGTACTACACAAAAAAATAATGATAAATTAGAAAAAGAAATTATAGAAATAAAAAAAGAAAATATTGATATCAAAAATATATTAAAAGAACTAATAGAAAAAAACTGCAAAATACATCCAAAAACTTTACAAAAAATTAATAATGATACTATTAATGTTACAACAGATATTGTATTAAATCAATCTAATAATGAATTAAAAACAAATTATACTAAAATAATAAAAAGTGATGATAATAAATTTCAATTTGATTTTAATAAAAACTTTTTAACATTCCATGATAAACCTATTAAATATTTTTATTATAATGATCAAGTTTATTTTAAAGGCAAAGATATTGCTTCTATGTTAGATTATAATGATACAACACAAGCAATTAGAAAAAATGTTGACAATGATGATATTATTATAATTGGTGAACTTTTTGAGGGGGGCGTCTGCCAGACGCCCCCCCTAAAAAGTGAACTTTTTGAGAATGAAGATCCACAAACTGTATTTATTAATGAATCTGGATTTTATACTATTATATTTGCATCAAAAAAAGCAGAAGCTATTAAATTTAGAAAATGGGTAACATCAGAAGTGCTCCCATCAATAAGAAAAATAGGCAGTTATAATTTAATTGATAATTATATTGAAGAAGATTTAGAGAAATATCATAATAAAGATTGCGTTTACATAATTCATATAAAAGATAATATTTACAAGTATGGAAACACATCTCATATTTTTAAAAGATTACAAGCTCATAAGACTAATTTAAATTACAATAAAATAATTAAGATTTATGAAATGAATAATATGAATAATGCAATTAAATTAGAGAATAAAATAAAAACATTAGTGAAGACATTAAAAATAAATACAGTATATAATACCCATGTAGAAATATTTAAAGTAGATAATAATAATTTACAAAATTTAATTAAAAAAATAGATGATTTATCATTGAAAACTAGTAAATTATTAAAAAATAATAATGATAATAATTTAGAATTATTAAAAGAAAAAAATAGAAATTTAGAATTACAAATTGAATTATTTAAATTATCTAATAATAATTCTTCATAAGAATGTTTTGAGTGATGCTCTCTCTCTCTGGACTTTTGTTAAAATTATTAACTATGAAAAGTGAATATTCATTTTTTAAAAACATTTAAGAAGATAAAATATATACTATATTAATGAGTGAATATAATGAATCTATAAAAATATTTAGATGTAATATTTGTAATAAAAATTATTCTAGTATGTCTAGTCTATGTAATCACAATAAATAATTTCATAAAATAATTAATAAGTCAAATGATAAGTCTGATAAGTCTAATGATAAGTCTAATGATAAGTCTAATGATAAGTCTAATGATGATAATAATAAAATTTATAAATGTAATTATTGTAGTAATAAATACAAACATGCTCAATCTAAACATAAACATCAAAAAATTTGTAGTGCTGTTAATTCTAAAACTTCATATGAGAGTACTACACAAAAAAATAATGATAAATTAGAAAAAGAAATTATAGAAATAAAAAAAGAAAATATTGATATCAAAAATATATTAAAAGAACTAATAGAAAAAAACTGCAAAATACATCCAAAAACATTACAAAAAATTAATAAACAATTAATTAGTAATACTAATATTACTAATAACGGTACTATTAATACATGTTCTATTATTAATAATACATATGTTAAATTTGGTAATGAACAATTATCTACTTTACTCAATCATAAAGATATGTTAAAAATAATTAATAAACAATGTTTATGTATCGAAGAATCAATTATTAAAAAAATCAAAGATTTTTTAATAATTAATGAGGATAAAATAAAAATCATAGATTTTTATTTTTCCGAATCAATTAAAACAGTTCATTTCAATAAAAATTTACCTGAATATAATAATATATTTATTACTAATATGAAAGATACTATTGCATATATATTTGATGGTTCCAGATTTATTTTAACATCTAAAGATGAAGTAATTAATAATTTATATAATAGTCATTTAGAAAATATCGAGCAGTTTTTAGATGAAGCAGAAATTCCTTTTATTTAAAAAAATTTAAATTTTTTTAAATAAAAGCCATTAAGTTAAATAAAAAATCTTTGATTTTTATTTAACGAAATTCCCGAAAATAAATATAGTAAAATAACAAAATTTTTAGATACATTAAATGATAATGAAAAATGTTTTATTGATGGTTATTTTCAGAAAAAAAATTTTTTTCTGAAAATAATCCATAAAACTATAGCTTCGCTATAGTTTTTCGGTACTAATAATAATAAAAAATATGCGAATTATAAAGCTTATAAACTAATAGCAATTAAAAATTTAATTTATAATGAATCAGATCAAAAATTATTAAAGAAACTCAATAATATGGATTTAAATGAGAAAATTAATAATACAATTATTAATGATTCTGATGAATAAAATACAATGCCATTAGATAAAAATTAAAAAAATAAGATAATTACTATTTTTTTAATCTATAATATATTATATGAGCTCATATATTTATGATATTATAATAATAGGTGGTGGAATATCTGGATTAAACTGTGCTTATCAATTATCAACAACTAATAAAAAAATATTATTGATAGATGAAAGAAAATATTTTGGTGGCAGAATTTTAACATATTATGATAAAAATTATCATTATGAACTAGGTGCAGGTAGATTTAATAATAGTCATACAAATTTATTAAAATTAATTAAAAAATTTAAATTAAATAAAGTTGAAATTGATACTAATTCAACTTATGTAGATAAAAAAAAGTTCGAAAAAAATAATTATAAATTATTTATAATGTTACTTAAAAAAATCATAAATAAATTCAAAAATATTAATTCAGAAATATTAAAAAATTATACATTCAAAGAATTATGTTATAAATATTATAATAAAAAATATATAAACTTATTAATTAAATATTTTGGATATAAAGCAGAATTTGAAATATTAAATTCATATGATGCAATTAAAACATTCAAATTAAATTTTATTAATAATAAAAAATTTTATATATTACAAGAAGGCTTATCTGAATTATGTAAACGAATGGTTTACGCATGTAATAATGCAAAAGAAAACAGTTCTTCTTTTGTTAATTTTAAACTAAATACTAAAGTTACTAATATAGTTCTTACTGATAATTTATATACTATTATTTCAACAGATAATTATTATAAATGTAAAAATATTATTTTAGCTGTAAAAAAAAATGATTTATTAAAATTTGAAATTTTGCATTCAATTAAAAATATATTAAATAGTGTTATGGCAGCACCTTTACTTCGAATATATGCATATTATCCGTGTATTAATAATAAATTTTGGTTTGAAGATTTGGATAAAATGGTAACAAATACTAAATTAAAATTTATTATTCCTGTTAATAAAAAATATGGTATTATTATGATTTCATATACTGATTATAATGATACTAAACCATTTATAAAAAATAATAAAATAAAAAAAGATAGTGATATTATTAATATAATTAACACAGAATTAAAAAAAATTTTTGATTTTGATATACCTAATCCAATAAAAATTAATTCATATTATTGGATTAATGGATGTCATTATTGGAAAAAAAAATATGATTCGGCAAATTTATCAAAATATTTAATTAATCCAATAAAAAATATTTATATATGCGGTGAATCATACTCATTAAATCAAGCTTGGATTGAAGGAGCACTACAAACATCAAATAAAGTTGTTAAAAAAATAAAAAAAAACATTTTAACCAAATAAATTATCATATTCATTAGGTAATTCAACACATCCATTTTCATAATTATCCATTCTATTATTTAATTTAATTATTCCATATTCTTTAATTATTTGATAATTATAATTATCTATTAATAATGATATTACTTTTTCGGAATGAGCTAAACCTGTATGTAAAATATTAGAAAATTTGCATACATCTATTGTCGCACAAATATACCATTCCATAATATCATCTAATAAATTATTAATTAATGCTATTACAAAATTATAATTTTTAATAATTTCATTAATTTTTAATTTTAGTAAATTTTGATGATTATTTAAAAAATCATGATATTTTTTTTTATTATTTAAATAATGACGACCAATATTAGTATTATCTATTTTATTTATTCTATAGGTTTTTATTTTTTTTTTGATATATTTATTTTTTAAACAATAAAATAAATCAATTTCAAGTAAATATTCGCCTAAAATTATATCTTCTAAATCACTATCATCATTATCCCATATTTCTAAACTAAATGGTATTAAAAAGGGTCTAATATCTATCGGTTTAATTTTATCAGTATTGTTTAAAAATAATTTTTTTAATTTTTGTGTGTGATTAGAATCAGGCCATATTTCTTTTAAATTAAAATTTTCTCGAGATACTTCTTCTAATAATATATGACTTGTTTTAAATTTATTTCTTAACCATTCTGAAATATCTATTTTATTATCACATTCGTCTAATTTATCATGCATATCTGAAAATATTAATATATTTTTATTATTATTCCTTAAAATACTATATCCAATTGATCCATAAATTTTTTTCATTATATATAATAAGGAAAATCTTATATAATAATTTTAAATATTAAAATTATTTTATAATCTAATATAATGAATATGAATAAATTAATGTATAATTTTTATTCTAATCCGAATAAATTATTAGAAAATAACAATTATAAAGACGATATTATTACTGATTTAGTTATTTTAATAAAAACATTATATCAAAAAAATAAATATTTAAAAAATAATATTTTGAATAATGACGTTAATAATAATATAAATCAGTTAGAAATTAATCATGATTATACAGAATATGATCACAAAATTAAAACAGATATTTATAATACATGTGAAAAATATTTTAATGATAAAAAAAATGATATTGATTTATATTCACAAGATATTCATGAATATAATTTATTAAAACATAAATTAGAGAAAATAAAAAATTATGATCCTCAACCATTTTATGCATATACTTCTTATTATGGTCATCATATAAAAGCTAATGCTATTTTATTAAAAATATTAATAAAATTAATATATATTGATGCTAGTATAAAATTTAATTGTAATCAAATCATACAAAAAAATAATATTCAAACAGGTGGTAGTAATAAAAATTTAAAATCAAAAATAGAAAAATATATATTAAAATATAGTTTAAATTCTAATAATTCAAAATATAATAAAAAATTAAATAATTATATTTATCAATTAGGAGGTGATAATTTGGATACTCCATCAATTAAATCAATTTTATCCGATAGATTTTCATTATTAACATCATTAAGTAGTTATCATAAATTAAAGATTCCATTAGATATAAAAAATTGCATAGATCCAATAAATTTTAGCGATGATCTGGATAAAATACTACAAACTGATATTGATACAAAATATTTTTGTCAAAAAAATTATAATTTTAATTCTCCTTCATTAATATTAAGTAATAATTTTTATCAATTAGCAAGAAGTTTAAAAGATGTTTCTACAGAAACATTTGCAAATCAAACATTAAATTCAGAAAAAGATTATAAATTATTATGTGATTATATATATTTTGAACTATTATCAATAATTTATGAATTTATTACATTATATAATGAAAAATTTTTAACAAAACAAATTGATTATGATTGTATATATTTATTTTATAAAAGTGGTAATACAACTAGATTTTATATATCATTATTATATTCGCATATAAAAACAATTGATCCTAATTATTCTAGTGATAATTTAAATAAACTTTTAAAAGAATATAAATTAGGAGATTTTGATTATAATGTAACAATTGATTTTAAAAAATTAGCAAGTAAAGGATTTGATAATAATGAAATTGAGCAATTAATAAAATATTTAAATCAAATTATTATACTAGGATTACATAAAATAAAAAAAAATATAAAATTATTTTTAGAATCTGATATATCAACAAAATTTGCTGAAAATTTAAAAAAGAATTATTTTTTTAATGATGATTTAAATGTTAAATTAAAAGAAATAATATCTAAAATTAATGATAGTGATAAAACTTCAAATGACGATAAAATTAAAAATTTCACTATAAATAAAATTAAAATTTTTAATTATGAAATTACTAAAGATAATATTATACCAGATTTTGATAATATAAAAATACATAAAAAATCGATACTTTTAGAATATGGTAATACGGATTTAACATCAGTAGATCTAATTAATACATTTTTATATAACAATAATTTAGATGAATATATTCCAGAATCATTTGAAATGAATAATATTTATATAAGTTTATTACAAAAATTTAAAGTATATAATTATAAAACTATCGGATTTATGAATATTTATAGATTAAAATTTAATAATTATTTAGATGTTACAATAGAAAAAAATAAAGGAAACGAAAATGCAATAAAATATATTCCCGTTGAAATACTTGATGTAAGTATTGATAAAGAAAAAAATATTCAAGAACTTATGACATATCATATAGATATAATGAATTTGAGTAGAAATGATGATAATAAAATACTAAAATTTCAAATGGTTTATTATTCTAATAGTGCATTTTTAGAAAAAGATAAACATGAAATTTTTAAAAATTTGGATATAAAAAAATCTAGTATATATTTACCTTCTTCTGAATATATTTTTTTCGATTTATTATTTATTTTACAAGATTCTATATTTCCATGGGCAGATAAAAAATATGAAAAAAGAATAAAAAGACTATTTTTAATTATGATTATAGTTTTAACAAAAACCAAATCTATAGATATGATTGAAAAATTATTTATGAATTTGATAGAATTAATGCAAGGATTTATTAATCAATCTGACATAAATTCAAAAGTTAATTTAATAAATTTATCCAATATTTCTTTACATAATTATACAAAAAATAAAATAGTATCAAATCAAATTATTATGTTTAATAATTATATAATAAATGAATGGTTAGATAAGTTTATTTCAGTTTATTATGAAACTATTATAAATATTTATTATTTATTTAATGATAATATTGATTCAAAACTTTTAAAATTTTGTAAACAAAATTTTTATAAATCCAAAGATTTGGATATTAATGATAAACTTGATGGATATACTAATATACAAAATTTTAAACATTATAAGAATGAAATAAAATCTATAATTAAATCATTAATTGAGTTTGAGGTAAAAATAATAGATATTATTAAAAATGATATTCTTCCTATTATTGCAGATATTAAAAAAACTGGAATTAAGGATTTTACAAAAATAAGTTCATCATATTTATATTAAAAATCATTTAAATCTTTCATAATATGCGAACTTGAATGATATATCCACCAAATTCTCGTTAATAATTTTCCCATAATTTTACTTAATTTATTAATTTTAGAATGATAACAATAATGTTGAATATTTTTGATTTTTTCACCAAAATCAATTAATCTCTGACGTAAATGGTCTGTTTTTTCATCAGATAAATTTTGAACTATCTTATTAGCTTGAATTGATAAAAATAATTTATTATCAATATTTCTAGGTATTTCTATTTCTAATGCTTCTAAATTTTCAATTATTTGATTATATGGATTAATATTTAAAATACTAGGATCTTCCAAATAAAAATCTAAATCATGTGTTAATTCAATTGATAAAAATTTACATAAAAAATGTGCTAAATTTACTTGATTACTTTCTACTGTATGATCTTTATTTTCAAATTCTCTTCTTAAATATGGTAATAAATATGATACTAATATACTATCATTATTATATCTTAATTTCCAATTCATATGAAGATGATTAACATCATTTTGAAATGCAAAATGCCATGAATTTAAATAATTTGATTGTATATTAATTAATAATTCATTCATTTCATCTTCATCAATTAAATCATCTAAAAAATTTTTATAAGTATTTTCCCATGTTTGATTAGTATCATATAATTTTGATAATTGATTAGCATGAGGTACAGTATAAATTATTTTATGTGTACCTAATATTTTAGGAGGTTCACTAATTGATAATTCTTTAATACGATCCCATGAATAATCAACAAATATAATATTACCTTCTTTATCTAATCCTCTTCTTCCTGCTCTACCACACATTTGTTGGAATAACATTGAATCTAAATCATCATTGTGTTTATCTTTTGTTATAACAACTGTTCTAAAAGGCATACTTACACCAAATACCAATGATTTATCACTAAAAACTATTGCTAATTGTTTTTGTGAAGCCAATGATTGTACTAATCTTAAATATGGATCTGGAAGTCCTTTAGCATAAATCCCAACACCTCTCCATAATAATTTTATAATATAATGATAATATATACCTGTACTCGGAAAATATTTTTTTAAAGTATTAACCCATTCTTCAATATTACCTTCATGAAAATATTGTGTATGATTTAATATAAAATCAGGATGAGGTTCTTGTAAAGACGGCATTTCTACGTTTTCTATAGTTTCAGTTTTAATAGAAGATTGTCCATATCCATCTTTTTTTAATTTAACATCATTTATAGTAATTTTATCTTTTTTTGAACATTTGTCAGATGATTCTGCATTATCATTTTTCTTTTTATCTATTTTTTTTGCTAATTTTTCTTGTTTTAGTCTGTCCAAAAAAAGTTTTGGATATTTGGTATTTTCAAGTTCTTCAATTTTCTTAGCAAAATTTCTTATAAATTTTAAGCATAATACAGTATTTTTTTGAAATATAATTGCAGGTATTTTATCACATGTTTTTAGTTTAAATGATAGGTTAACTAAATCTGCATCTGTATTATCTGGTATATTAATTTTAAAACTATTAATAATTTCCATTATTTCATCTTTATTAGTTTTATAATTTTCAATTATAAAACTAATTAATTTATTAAAATATTCATTAGCATCATTTAGTTCTATTCTTTTATATGAAAAAAATTTATAAGGACATAAATCTTTCAAATCAAATTTTTCTTTGAGTTTAATTGCTAACTCCCAAATATTAGGTGGTGTTGCTTGTAATGATTTATTTATTAGAGTACCATCTTTTATTTGAGATTCATCAATTAATGCAAGAGGATGAATTGACATCAACTCGTTATCAGTTTGATTATAATAAAATCTCTGTAAATTGAAAAAACGTTTGGTGCATATTACTTTATCAATTTTTTGTAATGATATTTTTGAAAACCATGTTATTAGTTCATCAGTATTGCTTATAGTTGCAGATAATGCTAAAAATGGTACATTTGGTAATAATTTCATAATATATTCCATTGAACTACCTTCTGGATTACCGATCATATGTACTTCATCAAAAACAATCCATTTAAAATTATTTTTAATAAATGGTAAATAATCTATAATTGATTCAGCTGTTCCTGTAATTGCAGGTGATTTATTTAATATTTCAATTAAATTATCACGAGTAGATGATGTTTGATATGTTGCAGTTATTATTGGTATATTTGTATCTAAAATACTGCCAATATAAGAGGACATTTGCCAAGCTAAAGCATCTGTTGGAACAACAAATAAAACTTTACCTTTTGTAGTGGTATATCCTGATAATACTGATTTACCTGCGGATGTAGGTGCATTAATAATTGTGGATATATTATCATCAATATTATTAATAACTTTAATTTGCCATTCATCAAATTTTTTAAATCCTTTATTATTAAGTGGAGGCATTTGTGAATGAAAAATTGTAAATTGTAATTTTATAATATCAATTTCTTTAATAACTTTATTCATATATTCAATTTGTTCTAAATAATCATTTTTAATGATATCATTTATTTCAAATTGATCTTCTAATAATCTTAAATATATATTAGATATTAATTCATTATTATTTTTTTTTATTTGATAATCTAATGTATGTAATAATAATCTTGTTTTTCCATCTTTAGTAATAGGTTTAGCTGATAATCCATTTTTTTTTATATCTTCAATATCATTTTTAATTAATTCTATTTGTTTGTTTAAATAATTTTTCAAAATAATATTTTCACTAGTATTAAGAATTATTCCTTTTTTTTTTTTTTCTAATATTAATTCTTCTTTTGATAATTGTGGATTTATATAATTATGAACATATTTTGGATTAAATCCATTTTCTGGCTTCATTAATAATTTTATATTACTTTCAGCATTAG
>Ga0214923_10000670_pt1 | contig 50721 bp, 28 predicted proteins | sample LL1510_MetaG_FD_177993 | JGI IMG/M metagenome (GOLD analysis project Ga0214923, IMG submission 177993) | Freshwater microbial communities from Lake Lanier, Atlanta, Georgia, United States - LL-1510 | ecosystem: Environmental > Aquatic > Freshwater > Lake | place: USA: Georgia | collected...
CACCAGGATCAGCAGCAGACGCAGCAACAGAAGACGCAGCAGCAGAATCAGAAGACGAACACGGAAACGCAGAAGAAAAAAAAGAAGGAGAAACACCAAAAGCATCATCAGTAGCAACAACAGAATCAGAAGACGAAAAAGGTGACGGAGATGGAGAAGCACTAGAAGACGCAGAAACAGAAACAATAAATTCAGAATTAAATGTAGGAAATACAGCACCAAAAGTAACAGAAGAAAAAGCACCAGCACCAGGAGACGAAATAATAAATTCAGAATTAAATGTAGGAAATACAGCACCAGAAGTAAGAGAAGAAAAAGCACCAGAAGTAACAAAAGCAGAAGCAGAATCAGATGTTGACATAGAAATAGTAGAAGAAGAAAAGCAACAAAACCAATTTTTAGATGAATCACGAATTAATAGTATATATGAAAATGATATAAACATGATAACCGTAATAAATAAAGTATATTATCATTATTATAATGATAATATATCGTATTTATTAAATTATTATAATAATGATAGAGATGATATAAATAAACAGATTATATTGTTAAATATAAGAAAAAAATTATTAACTAATACGAAATATAATAAATATCTTATAAATGAAACAACTCAAATTATAAATGTATTAAAGAATACTAATAAAGCTTTTTATAATACATTAACCACAGATATTATAAATAAAACGACTAAAGGTGGTATGTTTAATTTAAAACATATATGTAATTTAAATAAAAAAATAAAAAAAAATTATATATCTTTTAAAAAGTTACAATTAGTAGTGTATAACAGAATATTATATTATTTTAAACAATTAAAAATTCAAATTGATATACAAACGTTATTTAATATACAAGATATTAAATTAACTCATAATGAAACAATGATATATCAAAACATTAAAACTAAGTATATGCAATTACAAAAATATTTAGATTCTATTCAAAACATTTTAAATAATGATTATGTACAAAATATTAATAAAAATATTAATAAAAATATTCAATCAAATATAAAATATCATAAAGATTTATATATAAATGAATTTAAAAATATAATATTAATTGAAAATATAACTATAAATATTATATATAAAACATATAATAGTTTATTTAAAAAACAAACTGATAAAAACATTACTATTAATAAACTATTAAAATTTAATAATAATAATATAACAGAATTTTATTATAATAGTGGAGATTTTTATATTATACATTATTTATTTTTAATTTTTATACTTAAAAATAATGAAAATGAATTTACATTAAACTATATAAAAAAATATTTTTTAGAAAAGTTTATAAATTTGTATATTGAAAATTATATTGAATATTATATACAATATAAAACTATTGATATAATAACAAATAATTATTTTGATTCAACTTGTACAAAGAGTACAATAACACCATTACAATTAGAGAATATTATAAAAAACATAAAAAATAATCCTCTACAAAATCATACTAATAGTGAAGAATATTTACATCAGTTATTATTATATAATATAAATAATTTAAAGAACCAATGTTATAATAATATATATAAACATATATATTTAGATTCTTTTTTTATAATACCACATTATTATGAAATAAAACTATATCAATCTATATACAAAAAAACTTTTAGTAATTTAACATATAATGCTTATTATATTTTAACAAAAAATAATAATCTAAAAGAATTACCAGAATTAAAAAAATTATGGAAATTATATTTAGCTTTAAAAAAAAAAAATCTTAAAGAACTATCAGAAGATAATAATTTAAATATTTATATACCTGATATAAATATATCTGATAAAATAGAATTATTTAATAATATTAAATCATTAACATATATTTTAGAATTATTAAAAAATTTTTTATACAAAGTAATTAAAAAAATAATTTTTAAAATAGAAAAAAAAGAAGAAAAAGAAGAAGAAGAAAAAGAAGAAAAAGAAGAAAAAGAAGAAGAAGATGAAGAAAAAGAAGAAGAAGAAGATAATGAAGATGAAGATGAAGAAGATGAAAATGATGAAGAAGAAGATGAAAATGATGAAGAAGAAGATGAAGAAAAAGATGAAGAAGAAGATGAAGAAAAAGATGAAAAGAAAAAAGAAAAAAATACTGAATTTATTATTACAAATAGCTATATTAGTAAATTTAAAAAAAATATAAATAATAATATAATATATGATATAAACTCTGCTGTTGAAATAATAGAATCAGATGATAAACTTACTAGATTTATATATCAATATTATTATTATCAATATTATAATATACAATTTATTGATGATAATACAAAAAAAAGAATATTATTAGAAGGAATTATAAATTTTATTTATATGAAATTTAAAAATAGTAAAATAACATATTTAATTAATTATAATATAGAATCTTTATTATGTATATTATATTATATATTAAAAAATAAAAATTATACAAAATCAGATAATATGTTTTTAGCTTTTTTTTATAATGAAAAAAATTATAATATATTATTATATTTATTTTATGATGAATTATATGATATTGTTAAAAATAATGTAAATCTTTATAATTTAGTAAATTATATAGTTGAACAAAATATAAATTTTATGTTTAAAAATTTATCAAATAAAACTATATTAAATGAATATATTCAAAAATATTTTAATATTGTAATAGATATAATTATTAAAAAAGATTTAAAAATATTATCATTCAAAAATATTTTATATTTAAATATTTTATGTAATTATAATAAAATTCTAAATAAAGTATTAAATAAATATGATTCTATAAAAGTTAATAAACTTATTACTTTTATAAATTCTTCTAATAATATTACAATATCTGAAATTAAAAAAGATAAATTAAATACAGCTATAATAAATAATTTAATTTATACTGATAATTATATTTATGAAAATAAAAGTAAATATAATGATATTATTGATATATTATTATATGATACAAATAATAAATATAATAGTATATTTATTGAAAATATAAATATTCAAACAATTATAAATAATAAAATTGTACAAAGAGTAGATGAATATACTAATAATGCTGTTGAATTAAAAAAACCACCAATAATACAAAGAATTTTTTTAAGAAAAAAATCTGCATATATTATAAACGACGATATAAAAACACAACCAAAAATAACAACAGATGAACCAATACCAGTACCAACACCAGTACCAATACTAACACCAGCACCAGCACCAATACCAACACCAGCACCAACATCATCAAAGCAAAATAATGATAATATAAATACATATAATGATGATGAGAAAACAAGTAATAATATAAATGGTTTATTAAACAAATTAAATGATGATGATGATGATGTTAAAAATATAATTAATAAAATAATTATGTATGATATTTTTATATATGAGAAAAAAATATGTATAATTCCAAATAAAACTAAGTATTTAAATATATTTAAAAAAATTAATTCAAAATTTAATAAAATATTTTTAAATGATGAAATATTAAAAACATTAAAAAAATATGATATACAATTAGATAATTATAATATAGATACATATGTAAATTTTTATTTATATTTATTAAATTATTACTATAAATATCAAGATTTAATATACTTATTAAAAATATATATTATATTAATTTATAATTATGAAAATATTAAAATACATACAATAAATTATAAAAATGATGAATTATTAAGTATATTAAATAAAAAAAAATCCTTAATGGAACAGGAATTATTTACTACAGTTATCTTAAAAGGTGGGTTAGGATTAGTTAATAATTATATAACTAATAAATTAGCAAAATTACTTAAATATATAAATACTATTATAAAAATAGAAATATATAAAAGTGAATTTATTCTTACACCAGAACATATAGCAAAAATAAGATATTATATTACAACTAATAATCTTAAAATACAAATTGATTCATATAAATTAAGTATAAATAAATATAATAATAATATTACGTATAGTTTGTATAGATTTTATTTAAAAAGATTTTATAAATCTTATAAAAATTATAATGATGATATACTTTATTTTAGATTAAAATTAATATTAACAGATTATATACCAAAATCCAATTCAATATTAATTAATTTATCTAATAAATTAAATTTAAATATTACTTATTATTATGATAATTATATATTAAATATATTAGATAAATTAAATAATACTATATATAATGACTTATATGATTATAAGCCTATACTTAATGAAATATCAAAATATATAATATATACTGATATAATATACGGTAAGATAAAACATAAACATTATATTAAATATAATAATACATTAAAAAAATATATAAATAAAGATATATTATCTAGATATAATAGAGAAGAAAATTATATTGATAAATATATAAATTTATTAAATAATTCTGATGTTAAAATGAATGATGAATTATTAGAAACTAGATTATATATTATATTAGACTATTATAAAAATATAGATAAAAATATATTTTATAATACGCCAACTAATTATATTCAAAATAATCAATTATATATAAATGAAATTGAAATTGAAATTGAAATTGAAATAAAAGAAAAACTTACTATATTTTTAGAACCTATTTTATTAAATAGTACGAATAATACATTATTATTTAATGATTTACAACATTATGATATAATGTATTATATTACAAATGTATGTTATATGATTTATAACATATATGATAAATTTAATAAAAATTATTATAAATTAACAATTAATGAACCTATTAAAAATAAAACCATAGAATTTTTAAAAAAAATATATAATGAAATTGATTTTAATACAATTACATATAATAATGATTTTATAAAAGAAAATTATAATAAAGAATTAATAACAATTGCGAAATTACAATAATACCTATTATTTTTTTAATTATAATTTATATATTAATTATAATGGATAAATATAAAAAATATAATTATAAATATATATCTGAAAGAGAATATATATTACTTCCAGATTATCCTGAGAATTATAATGAAATTATAAAAAGTAATGATGAAAATAAATTTTTTGATGAAAATAATTCTAGCTTTACAAATCATTTAAAAGATAATTTAATAAAACAATCATTATATGATATAATTAATTATAAAAATATTATAAATAATCATGGATTTTTGAATACATCAATGTTATGTTATAGAAATGTTGGATTATCATTAATAAAATATAATTCAAATTTAATTAAATTATTATATGAAAAAGAAATGACTGAAAATAAATTAAATATTATTAATACATTATTATTTCCATCATATAATAATTTAAAATATTTTTATTTATCAATTATTGATATAATTAATAAAAATAAAATTGACTTTATTATATCTAATGAGTCTGATGATGAAGATATAAAAACACAAAAAACAGCAGAAAATAAAAAAAAAATTACAGAAGATATATATAATATTGGTCAACTTTATAAAAAAATTGAGAACTGTAATTATAAAACTGCCTCTGAATATGATCAATTTTTATTTGATATTTTACTACCAGTTATTAATTTCAGTTATAAAATTAGTGATAATAATTATAATTTTTTTAATATAATTTATTCTAATACTTACAAATTAATTTATAAAAATAATATAGAAGAAAAATCAGATAGTACACATATAGAATTAATAAAACATAATAAATATTTAAATGTTTATTATTCAAATTATATAGAAAATAATAAATTAGATTTTAATAAAATCTTATTTACATATAATATAGACTACCAACATTTAATTAAATATAATGATAATATAAATAATAATCATAAATTAGTTATTAATAAATATGATGAAATAATGACAGTTAACATTGCTGATACTATAAATAAATATATTGATGAATTATTAAATATAGAAAATATAAAATATATTAATGATGTTAAAACAATATTATATGATAATAGTCAATATGAAATATTAAATTATTATAAATATTATAATAATACAATTAGAGATGAAATATATATTATTTTAAATGAAGATAATAAATCTTATAACTATTATAGTACAATTTCAAATTATAATAATATTACAATAAATAATATATTATATAATTTAAAATTTTTTATATATTATGATGGTGGTCATTTTATATCTTATATTAAGGATAATGATAATAACTGGTATAGTATAAATGATGCTAACAGAGCTGAAATTATAGAAAATGATAAAATAGATGAATATATGTTAAGAGCTAGACTATTATATTATAAAAAAATATCTACAGAAGGAGAAAATGCGACAGAAGGAGAAAATGTGACAGAAGCAAATGTTAATAATATTTTACAAAAAATTATGACTCAAAAAGATTTTGAATTAGATGATAAACTTAAATCAAATAAAGAATATGTAAAAATATATAATTATGCCAAAAAAATATATAATGAAGATTATGACTATAAAACAATTTTTAATACTGAAAATGAATTAATTGATAATATAATGGTACATGTAAAAAAATATATTACAGAACATAAAAAAATATTTGAAATAGAAACTAAATTAAGAAATAAGATACAAAGAACTGGAGGTTATTATTATAAAATTAATTTTAATGAAATATTGAAATATTATTATAATGAATTAGATAAACCAGTAGAAATAAATTCAATATTTAAATTATATTTTATAATAGGTATTTATATATATTATAAAAAAGAAATATTTGATTATAAAAAGAATTTAAGAGAAATATATGATGAAACAAAAAAAATTTATAAAAAATATATAAATGAATTTAATAAAAATAGAAATTGTTTTATAAAGAATTATTATATAAATAAAATAGAAATAGAAAAATATTTAAATTTAAATTTTATTTATCCGATATATGAAAAGATAGAATTAGAAGATATTAATATAAAAATAAAAATAAATAATAGTAAAATAAAAATAAATAAAACTTCACAAGAATTAAAAGAAGAATTAGATGAATTTATAAGAAAAAAAGATTATATATTATTTAATGAGAATATAATTATATCAGAAAATAGTAGTTATAAACAAGATATTAGTTATTTAATAAATTTCATAAGATATTATTCATATAATAAATCAATAATAATAGATAATTTTAATGATTTATTATCATTAATTGTAGTAGAATTTATAACAAATACAGATGAAATCATTAATTTAAAAATAAATGATAAAGATTATTCAATACCTAATATTAAGATACATCCATATAGAATATCAGATAAAAATAAACCTATAATAACAATTACTTTAAATAAAATAGAAGAAGAATTATTTATAAAATTATTAAGTAAACAAAATTACGATGGATTATATGCTATAATGGCACGTTATTTTTATTATTTAGATTTTGATTTAACAAAACCATTAATATATAATTTTTATATTAATAATGAAATAGAAGAGATAATAACAGATGATAAATATGTAGAAGATAGAAGATTATTAATAAATATAAATAATTATCATTTTATACCTTTAGAAAAAATAACAAATTTAAAGATAACAAAAAATAAATATATATTTTTATCTTATTATGGTATATTATTAATAAGTACATTATATACATCAATAAGTTTATATAATTATTTATCATTATTATATATATATATAGGTTTAGAAAAATATAAAGAAAAGATAACTAATATTAAAATAATAGAATTAATAAAATCAGTGATAATAATATATAGATATAAATTAAAAACAGCTGATAAATTAGAAATAGATAATTTAATATTAAAATTAGTTAATTTTAGAGAAAATCCTATAATAAATAAGCTAAAATTACATATAAATATAGATATTAATATGATATCAAAACTTTTAAAAAATAATTCAATAAAAGAAATAAATTATAATGATTTATATGATATTTTTAAAGAAGTATATTATAATTATATATTAGAAAATAGTGATGAATTAATAATAAAATTATTATATTCATTTATTTTACCTATATTAAAAGAAATAATAATAAATACAGATATAAATACAATAACATTACAAAAAGAAGTAATTAGAATAAATGCTATTGAAACATTACAAAAATATAAACAAATAGAATATAAAGGAGGAACAACAAATACGGATATAAATATAACTAATGATTCAGAAAAAACTACAAATAGTGAAGTTGATACTAAAAAATCAACAGATACAACACCACAAATTCAAAAATTAATTAAAGATTTATCAATAATAGGGACAATAGAATTATTATTTAAGAGTTTAAATATAGAAAAATTAGAAGAAGTATATTTTACTAAATTAAATGAATTAAGTTTTTTACCTAGAATTAATACAGAAGATCCAACAAAAAAAGATAATTTTTTATTTGACACAGAAAGTATATTAGGAGATTTTAAAATAGATTTTAATGATCGTAATTTTTTAAATAATTTAAATAAAATTAGTACATTAATAGATAAAAATTTAACAACAGTAAATGATGAAATTAAATTATATGATGTAAATAGTGATAATAATAAATCTGGATCAAGCGAACAACAAATATTAACAACTATTAAAAATAATATTAAAATATTAAAAACTACTATAGAAAGTTTAAATGAATATAAAGAAATAAATAATGGAGATGTGAAACAAATATTGAAAGATTTTAAGATAATAATAGATGAAAAAGAATATATAAATTTAGTGGGAGATCCTAAAACAATAATAGATGATTTTGAAGAATATGTATTAGAAATTGAAAATTTAATAGATATTTATAGAAATATATTGAAAGATATAAAAAATACATATGATTCTATTAAAAAAGGTATAGATGATACAAAGAAAACATTTAATGCTAATTATAGAAATGATGATATAGATGGAAGATATAGAAGAAAAATGGATTATTATGATGATGACAGAGATCGTAGAGATCGTAGAGATCGTAGAGATGATAAAGAACCCAAGGATGATGAAGAAAAGAAGGGAGGTGGAACAAAAATAAAAGATTTTAAAGAAAGAATAGATAAAATTACTGGAAATAAAGAAAATATAATGCCAGTTAATATAAAAAAATTAAATGATAAAATAGATAATGTAACACAAAAAAATAATTTTAACAAAATAAATGATAAAATAAATGAAATAAAGAATCATTATAAAAAACTTAAAACTAGTAATTTAGTAAGTGATAGTGTAGATAAAGAAGAAGTTCTTAAAAATTTTATAGATAATGATGGAATTAATTTATTTGAAAAAATGTTATATCAATATGATACTGATGTAAAAGAATCAACAGATGAAATTGCTAAAAATAATTTTTATGATAATGTTCAAAACAACGATTTAGATCCAGAAAAAGAGTTAGCAATTAATATATATGATAAATTAATATTTGTAGTGGTTATTATTATATTAAGATTATTTACATTACAATTAGTTTATTATTTTATAGACAGAGATATAGTTTTAAATATAAAAAAAGCCATATATTATTATGCTATTTCATATGTAATATTATTATTTATAATGGTATTTGTTGTAAATATAGATGTATTTAGATTTAGAATAGTTTTTAATTATTTAAATATGCATATAAATTCAACAAATATATTTGGTCACGTTATAATTAAATTAATTATAACTTATTTAATTTATTTATTAATATTAAATGTAAGAACAGAACCTGTTAGAACAAAATTATCAAATAATGAAAAAATAAAATTAAAATATAAATTAGATATATTAACAATTACAATTGCTGTATTTTTAGTTATATTAACATTAGTGCTTTAATTGATATTTAAATAGTAATGATATATTATTATTATAATTATATATGGTAGAATTAATAAAATCATTATAAATTAGTTTATTTTTATTAATAATGAGTCTATTATTATTAATATCTAGAATAATATTATCTATGAATGTACCATTTTCTTTAATTATTTTAATTTTATCATTTACTTGAAATTTAATATAATTATTATTAATATTAATAGAAAAAGTATTATTATAATTATTTTCTAAAACATCTATAATATTATAATAATAATGATTAAAATCTAAATTATTACCTCTGTAATCTATTAATGAAATAATCCAATTATTATTTAAATTAATTTCATTATAATTATCTGTTATTGGTTTCCATATATCCCAATTACTTTTATTACTTATAGTATTAATATAAGTATAATTAATATTTTTTAAACCATCATTAATTGATAATAATATATAAGGCGTTATTTTTTTAATATCATATGGTAAACAAATACAACATGGATAAATAAGATTATTTTTAATATTTATATTTGGTGTAACTTTAAAATTATTTTTACTAGTATTTATTATAAATGTTTTAAAAGTATTATTATTAATAGGATTTTGATTAGTTATTTGTATATTTGGTATTATATTATCTTTATTATTAAATAAATTATTAGTATCTATATTAGTATCATTTGATTCAAATGTTGGTGGTGATAATAAATTCATACTAGCTCTGATATTTTCAAGTTCTTTTAATTTACTTTCAATGATAATTTCTTTATCAGGTTCATCAGTATTAGTAATATCATTTTTAATTTTTACTAAAATTATTTTATTAATTTCATTATTTGGTATGGAAGAATTTAAATTATTTTCTAAATAGGTATTATTAAAAATAGATATAAATTTATCTTTTGGATATTCAGTAATTTTATATTTATCATTAAGCATTTTTAAAGCAGCTAGGTATAAATTATCACAATTCATTTAATAATAATGAATAATACTTAAAACTTAAATCTTTTGTAAATAATTAATATTAGGTCTAAAAAATTTAAATCTTAATTCTTTCATTTTATTATCTGTTAAATCTGGATGATTTATAACTTTATCAAATGTTGCTGTTTTTTTATTTTTTCTTAATAATAATAAAAATCTTGTTTGAAATGTTATAGAAAATACACCACATTCTGTATTACTAAATTGATGTTGTTTTTTATTAATATGAATATTAAAAGGTTTTTTAAAAATATTTTCCGCTTGTTTTTTTATATCATTAAAAACATCTATTAAATCATTTGGCATTTTAGCACTAGTGCTATCATAATAATAACCACCATATGATTGTATAGTAGGATCAAATATAAAAAAAGAGGATGTCCAATGAGTTCCAGGTTCATTATGTTTAGATAGATTAGTAATAAAACCAAAATATTTAATATTATAAGTATCAATTAAATGTTTAATATTAATATTACAATATGATTTTGAATAAAGACAAGTATTATTTATTTTTTTAGCAAAATCTATTGAAAAAACTCCATGAAATTTATATTTAAAACTAGATATATTTTCATATTGTTTTAATACTTTTTCAATATCAAAATTAGATAACCATTCTATTGGATTATCAACCCAATCATCAGGTTGTGATGGACGTAATTCATTATCTTCTATAGTTTTCATATCATTTTTAATTTTAGTATTGCCAGTTTTAATAGCATATTCTTTAAGAATATCAGTCCATGCCCAATAAATATTTTTTTTATTTATAGTTTTTTCAAATTTTTCATTAATTTTATTAATAAGTGTATTTATACTATCCTTTGAATTATATATAATAGGATTATTTATATTAAAAGTATTCCACGCATTAATAATAAGAAGTAAAGATTTTTTACTAAAACAAACAGGTTTATTTTTACCAGAAACAGTTGGAGTACAATATTTCATAATCTTCTGCTTATAATGAAATATTTAAAAATAAAAATTGATTATAATTTATAATATAAAATTAATATAATATGGCAGCTAAAAATGAACTACAATTATTTATAAATAAATATAAATCAGAAAAAGGCAAACCATATACTAATACAAATATTGGAAATCCTAAATTTGCTATTAATGTACCTAATGAAAATTATGAAGAATTTTTAAATTTATATGCTTTAGCTATCACAAATGGAATTCATTTATATTTAACTGAAAAACCATTAGATCCTAGTCCAATACGTGTAGATTTAGATTTTAGATTTAGTCAAGAAATAAATACAGAAGGAGAATCAAAACCGTTAGTTAGAAAATATAATGATATAATAATTGATAAAATTATTGATAATTATTTTAAAATTTTAAATACTTATTTGAATATAAGTGATGATGCTAATATTGCTTATATTATGGAAAAACCATCACCTGTTTTATTTAGAAATAAAATAAAAGATGGAATTCATATTATATTTCCACATATTATTATTAATAATAATATTCAACATTTTATTAGAAAAAAAATATTAGATAAAGCTAATGAAATTTTTAATATTCCTGATATTTGTAATGTCCCTGAAGATATTGTAGATAAAGCAATTATAAGTGCCAGTCCTTGGCAAATGTATGGTAGTAAAAAACCTGAAAGTGAAACATATAGAGTATCAAAAATTTATAAATTTAAAAATAATAAAACTGAATCTCTTATATATGCCAGATCAGCTAAAGAAGAAATAGATTTTATTAAATTATTCTCTATGAGAAAAATAAATATTCCTGTTACTGAAATATTAGAAGATAAAAAAGTTGATATTGATGAATATATTAGACATGTATTACCATCTATTGATAAACATCAAAAAGATAAATTAGATAATAATATATTTTCTAGTAAACTTACAAATATCACAAAAAATTATACTAATGATGATGATTATATATTAGCTAAAGAATTAGTAATTGAATGTTTATCACATAGTCGTGCTGATAAATATGATGATTGGATAAATTTAGGATGGGCATTAAGAAATATTGATTATAGATTATTAAATACATGGATAGAATTTTCTAAAATTAGTAGTACTTATATTGAAGGTGAATGTCAACAATTATGGGATAAAATGAGAAAAGAACATTTAAGTATGGGAACACTTAGATGGTGGGCAAAACAAGATAATTTACAAAAATATAATGAAATTATTAATAATTCAATTATTCCATTAATTGATATTGCTATTGGAAGTGAAGGTGCTCATTATGATGTTGCTAAAGTAGTTCAAGGTATTTATAAAGGAGAATATAAAGCAATTAATAAAGAAACATGGTATAAATATGATAAAAATTCACATAGATGGATAAAAACAAGAGAAGGATTAAATTTAAGAAAAGCATTAAGTGAAGATATTTGTAAAAAATTTATGGAAAGATCTATTTATTATAATAATATGATAATGAGTACATGTGATGAAGGTCAAAAAGAAATTTATAATAAAAAAGCTATATCTGCTAGTAAAATTAGTTTAAAATTAAAAACATCTGGATTTAAAGATAGTGTAATGAAAGAATGTAAATGTTTATTTATTGATGAAAAATTTGAAGAATTATTAGATAATCGTTCTTATTTATTAGGATTTGATAATGGTGTATATGATTTAAAATTACATATTTTTAGGGAAGGTATGCCTGATGATTATATTTCATTATCTACTAATAAAAATTATATTCCATATGATCAATCTTTACCAGAAATTACTGAAATAAATACGTTTTTTAGTAAATTATTTACTAATGAAGTATTAAGAAATTATGTATTAGATATTCTTACATGTGCCATTGATGGAAGTATAGCACAAGAACGATTCTATGTATTTATTGGAGATGGTAGTAATGGTAAATCAAGATTATTAGATTTTATTCAAAAAACTATGAGTGATTATTATTCTACTCTTCCTATTGCTTTACTTACTCAAAAACGTGCTGCTTCTAATTCAGCACAAAGTGAATTAGAAAGAACTAAAGGTAGAAGATTTGCTGTTCTTCAAGAACCTAGTGAAAATGATAAAATAAATGTTGGTTTAATGAAAGAATTATCAGGTAATGATAGAATTTTAACTAGAGGATTATATAAAGATCCTTATGAATTTAAACCTCAATTTAAAATGATTTTAGCATGTAATGAATTACCAGAAGTAGGCTGTGATGGTGGTACATTTAGAAGAATTAGAGTTATTGAATTTTCATCAAGATTTTGTGAAAATCCTGATCCTAATAAACCTAATGAATTTCCTATGGATTTACAATTAAGTGAAAAATTAGAAAGATGTGTTGATGCTTTCCTATCAATGTTAATAGAAAGACATAAAAATTTAAATCCTAATAAAATTAATGAACCTCGTGAAGTTATTAATGCTACACAAAAATATAGAATTAATAATGATGTTATTGGTCAATATATGAATGATAATATTATTATTGATTCTACATATAAAGAAAAAATAGGATTAATGGAAATTTATAATGATTTTAAACAATGGGCTAATAAAAATATTAATAAAGGTAAAAAAATACCTGATAGAAATCAGTTAAGATCTTATATTGAAAAATTATATGGTATTTATGATGCTAAAATTGGATGGAAAGGATTACGATTTAAAAATGAAAATGAATTATCTGAAATGTCATAATTTTTATAAAATAATATAAAAAAATGATTATTATATTATTTTATATATTTTAATCAATAATGGAAGATATTAAAGCTATTATTCTTAAGAAATTTGATGAAATGTTAACTACTAGTTTAGAATCTCTTGAATCTGGTGGTAAATTTTCATCATCTGAGATTGGAAAAGATATTGGTAAATTTATTAATGAAGAATTAAAAGAAATTCGTAAAAAAAGTAATAGTGGAACTAGAAAGAAAAAAGTAGAAGAAGATACAACATCAAAAGACGATGAAAAAAAACCTAAACGTAAACCAAGTTTATGGAATATTTATATGAAGAAAAAAATTATTGAACTTAAAGCTGAATATGAAGAAAAAGGTATTATTAAAAATTCAAAAGAATTATTATCAGAAGTTGCTATATTATGGAAAGAAGATAAAGCGACTTTTAAAGTAGATGAATAATAATAAATTTTTGTATTTTGTTATAATAGAAAAATGGAATCTAAAATAATTATTAAAGATAAAAGATTAATTATAGATTTTTTAGAAAAATATGCTACAGAATATAATTTAGATGAAATTTCTAGAACACAATCTATAAAATTATATAATAATATAGAATTTAATGGTAGAGTAGCTAATTTTATAATAGATATAAATGATATTAATTATTATACTGATATATTAAAAATATTAAATTTATGGGATGAAGTCCATGAACCTATCACAATTGATTATTTAATGGAACATGTAATAGAAACATTAATACAATGGATACAATTAAGATTAAATACATCTAAGATATTTGTACATAAATACTGGGATTTTTTAAATAAATTATATGTTCAAACATGTTTTAATAAAGAATCTTTTAATAATTTATATACAAAAGGTTTAACTGATACAAATATACGTAATATATTTTTTGGTGATTGTAGAGAACATGAAGTATTATTACATATTCTTCTTAAATTATATTTAAGAAAACATAATTTACTTTCTAAATTTAAAATATTTAGATATTATGGATATGGAACTACTATAACAAATATACGTAAAAATAATTTATTTTGGCGTAAATCTAAATCATTATCAAATATTAAAGTTAAATTATCTAAAGGTGGTAATATATTTCCTAACATAAATGATATATCAATAGTAACATGGGAACATACACATCCATTATTATATGATTTATCATCAAATAAATTATATGCTATTGATGCGTTAGGACATAAAACTCATATAAATCCAAATGCTATAGAAAGACATAATGTAGAAATAATGATAGAAAAAATAAATAAATCATCAACATATTCATTATGGTATAGTAATTTAAAAGATAGAGATACAAGAATTTATATAGAAAATCCTACATTTTTTAGTGGAAATAAACAATGGACTCTACCATATAAGAGTAAAAAATCAAGTTTAATATATGGACATGAATTTGATGATACAAAATTATTAAAATCATTATATTATAATTCTAAATATCGTTTATTAGATTTAAGAAGTATACCAAATGAATTATTTTTAGAAGATGGGGTAAAAGAATTATGTTTATTATTTGAAAAAAAATGATATATAAATAAAAGAAAGATAAAAATAATAAATGGAAATAGATAAAATAGATACTATTATTGAAAATCTTAAAGAAATGCTTCACGTAGATAGAGGTGATGATATTAGTGAATTTGAGGAACATGAAATAGAAGTTGATAGAGAATCTTTTTATAATGATAATACTTTAATTAATTTTCATACTAATAATACGGCAATAATATTTGCTTTAACAAAAAATTTGCGAACTTTATTAATGTCAAATTTTAAAGAATATAAAAATAAATTAGATGCTTATTTAAAAGAATTTAATAGTAAATATAATATTATAATTGTATTTAATAATGATATATTAACAACTCCTACAATAACTCAATTATCAACAATTGATAAAATTTTACAAAAGAAAAATGGTATGCTTCAATATTTTCAAATGAATGAACTTTTATTTAATCCAACTAAACATGAATTAGTACCAAAACATAGAAAATTAAGTTTAGATGAAGGTAAAGAAATTATGGAAAAATATATGTGTAAAAATAAATTACAAATGCCTATTATTTTACATAATGATACTATAGCTAAATGGATAGGACTTAAACAATTTGATATTGTAGAAATAACACGTTATAATGAAAACAGTGGTAAATCTTACTATTATAGATGTTGTATTTAATATTTATTTTTTTATTATAATAATAGATGTCATATCAATATACTAATTTTGAAAATACTATACCTATTGTAGAAAAATGGGTTAATAAAACTTTTGATTCTTATATTAATATAGGTTTATATGAAGAAAAAAATATTAAATATAATTATTATGTTTTAGATCCAGATGATGATAATAATAATGTATCATATATATTAAGAGTTAAAAATCCTATTAAAAATTATCAATTATTTACATGTGGAGCAGGTGGAAATGGTGGTATTATATATGGTAAAGGTGGAAATGGTGGTAATTATTTATATATAAATAATTTAAAATCAAATCCGTCAATAACTTCTAAACAATTAAGTATAGGATCTTATTTAATAATTCCTGGAAAATCTAGTGATATAATTACAGATTTAGAAAATTATTCAAATGAATTTACAAATATATTAAATAATATAATATTAAATTCTTCATTTTATATTATTTATTACAATGATAATCTATTTAATAATTATAAATTATTAAATATAGACAGATATAAAACCAGAGATTGGAATAAACCTATTAATATTGATAATACTGTAGCAAATATAATAAATATTGTAACATTAAATAATAATAAAAATAATAGAATAGATATATATGAAAATACTAGTAGAACAATTGAACTTATTTTTTATTTAAAAAAATTTAAATCATTTCGGTTTAAAGAATTTAATAATCCAAATTATACAAGACTTATTAGAATTAATAATAATGGAAATATAAATATTATTTATGTACCTGATATAGGTACTAATTATACATATACAGCAGGAGAATATGATGAAATTATATCTATAATTTGTTATCCAAATAGAAGAATATCACAAAAAGATAGTATTGATTGGACTTTATTATTTGATATAGATTATGCTTTATCACCATCAAATAAAAATAATTATTATATATATGATTTTAATAAAAGAACTGATATTAATAATATTAATAGTTTAATAGATACTATTAGTATTAATAATGTAAAAAAAAATACAAATATTTATTATAATTCAAATCCAGATGCTACATATAGATTATTAGAAGATAAAATAAATCAATATTATTTAGGATTACAAGGGGGTGCTAATGGTTTTATTCTTCAAATAACAACTAATAGATATGTAACAATAAGTTCATTTTTAAAAAGATATTATACTCCATATTTATTTTCAGTAGATAATACAGCAAATCTTCAAGGAGGAGGTGCTGGAAGTACATTTATATCAAGTGCTGGAAATATTATTATAAATAAACTTGGAGGTAATAATTTTATAAAATTATCTAAAGTTAATCCTACTAATGTAGGTTATTTTACAAATACTAATGAATGGATAAGTGGTAAAAAAGGTTCTTATAGTACAAGATTTAAGTTATATGCCTATTATAAAAAAGATCAAAATATAGAACTTAATAATAATACACTTTCAAATGGTGGATATACTGGTTATTGGCAATTTATAAAAGATGAAATAAATTATAATTATGGTGCTAATGGTGTTAATGATTTAAATTCACCTAATTATGGTACATATGGTTGTGGAGGTCAAGGTGGTAGTATATTAATAGATAAAAATTCTAAATTTACAGGAAGTAAAGGAAAAGATGGTGTTTTTATATTATCATTTATAAATTATGCTATAGCAACAATAATAAATAATAATCCATCTGTTATAAAAAAAATGGTAACTTTATTTATAAATTATGATAATAATAAATTAGATTTTATTAATTATTTAAAAGATAGTAATGAACCTATTAATATTAATTTTAATATATCAAAAATTATAAATAATTCATTTATTCATGATGCTAATATACATTTGAATGAGACTTATATAAAAAAACTTGAAATGTTTATAAATAAAGATAATTTAGTTAAATTATTAAGTTTATCATATATCATACAAAGAATATATTTTATAATTAGTAATAATATTAAATTAATAACAGATATTTCTACTATTTCAACAATTGAAATATTATTTATAGATGATATAACAAAAGAAGAATTAACGGTAATTAATAATAATCTTAAAATAATTATTTATGATAAATTTAATGATATTGATAGTAATATCATTGGATATAATTATGCTAAATATTTTTTAGAACCATTAAATAAAACAAATTATCACCAATTGATTGATGATGACAGTTTTTTAAGTGTTAAAAAAAGAATTTTAATTATTAAAGAAAATGATATTTTATATGATATAACTAATGATATAAAGATAGAAATTCCTAATACATATTATGATAATAATTATTACACATTTTTAATAATGATTATATCATATATATTAGATATTCCTTCAAAAGATTTTAAAATAAATATAAATGTAATTGAAGGAATTTTTCAAATAATTAGAATAAATTCTATAATATATACAATATTATATAATAAATATAATCAATTAGACTATACATCAAATGCTATTATAAATAGAATATATACTAATTTAAAATTATTTAATTATGATATAAAAACAATAACAGATAAAATTCAAATAACAAATAATGTATTTTTAGAACAAAATGAATTTAAATTATATTTTAATAATAAAATAATTGAATATGATGAACTTCATGATAAAAATATACAAAAACTTAATTTTATAAAATCTAAAAAAGCTTTTATGGATGGAAAAGAAGGTTTAAAAAATACAATAAATATTTTAACTATAATTAGTATTATAATTACAATTATAATTATATTATGGATTTTTATAATATTAATAGCAAATATTAGCACATTAAATTCAATACCACAATTATTTTTAATGATTGTAATATTAATATTAACAATATTTATTATTAATTATTATGAAAAATATTATAGTTATAAAGAATATTTTACAGAACAAGAACAATTAAAACAATTTGAAATATTTAATTCTACTAATGATTTTAATACAATAAATTTTACTTATAATGAAAATAAATATAAAATAACATTTATAAATAATACTTCAGAGTTTATATTATATAAAAATGATAATACTAATATAATTTTAATTCAACCAGGTCAAAATGCTACAGATACTAAAGATGGTTTAGGTGGTACTATAAATATATATGATAGTGATTTTATTTCAAATAATTTAACTGAAAATAATAAATATTCAATTACATTTAATTCAAATTTATTATATATAAATGATAATATTAAAACTAATACTAGAACAAATTTAGATAATATAGATAATATTAAAATATTTTATAATAATGATAGTATTAATAATAATTATCTAACATTAAAAAATTATTATGATAATTTAAATATAAATGATTCCAATATTAAAGAAATATTAGATATTTTATTCTCATATTCTAAAACTAGTTATTATTATGGTAGTAAAGGTAATACTATAATAAATCAAGATGAAATTATTAATAAATTTAATAATCCAGGATCATATGGTATAGGTGGTATATATAGTTCTAATGATAAAAAAGGAAGTAATGGTGTTATGATATTAATAACAAAAGAAATAGAATTAGATAATGAAATACATACAGATATACAAACATTAATAAATTTATACAATAATAATATTAATAAATTTATATATGATAAATTCAATAATATTTATTTAATAGATAATACAGTTATATATAAAAATGCTGTTAAAGCATTTAAAAATAAAATGGAAAAAGAAACAAATAAAGATAAACAATTTGAATTATATGATGCTAAAATGAATAATTATTCTCATAATATATTGATGGATGTTTATTATAAATTAGCATTAGTAAAATTATTTATAATGATATTAGTAACAATAATAGGAGGAATATTATTATATTATTTAAACGAAAATATAATATATTTTGTAATAATATTAGTAATATTTATAATATTATTTTTAGTAATTAGATTTTTTACAAATATAAATTCTATAACTAGAATGGATTATTATAAATATTATTGGAGTAAATATAATAAAAATTATTATTAAATAGAATAAAAAATATGTCATCTTCTATTATATCATATCCAAACGTTAATAAATTTATTAATTTTAAAGGAAAATATATATTACCTAATATTGATAATGATAAATATTCATATTTTATATTAACAAATACTAAAGATAAATATCTTTTAACTAATAATGATATAAATAAAAGTAATATTGATATTGAAATATTTGCGGTTGGTGGTGGTGGAGCGGGAGGTTATTATTATGGAAATGGAGGAGATGGTGGAAAAGTTATTTATAAAAAATTAGAAATTAAGAAAGATGTAATATTAACATTAGAAGTCGGTTCTGGAGCTTATTATGTAAAAGATAATAAATATATTAAAGGATTTAAATTTATATTATATGAAGGACTTATTAATGATATTTTTAATGAAAAAAACAATTATATTATGAATATGAAGGATGATGATATTATATTAAAAGGATTAATAAAAAAAATAGAACAAAAAATACCTAATTTAAATTATTTAAGTGAAATTGATATATTAAATAATAATAATAGAAGTTATACTATTAATATTAATAGTTATTTTTTTGTACCTTATGATTGTTCTATAGAAATAATAATAGAATCACCTAAATATGCTATTATATTTTTTTATAATGATATTGATATAAAAAATAATTTATTTAAAAAAGATTTAATTTATTATAGTAATTATAAATCATATTGGTTAAATGTTGAAAATAATGATAAAAAAACATTTAGAAGAGATGATTTAAAAGAAAATGAAAAATATTATTTTAAATTAATAGGAAGTCAAGATACTAAAATAGAAATTAAATTAATAACAAAAAATAAAGAAGAATATATTATTAATGATAATTATTTTAAATATAATAATAGTATTGAAAATTTTGGTTTAATTTATTCAACAGCATCAGTTATATCAGATAATAATGAAAAAATAATAAATGCTATTGGTGGAAATTCTGGATTTATTAATTCAATTACTAGAAATTATGGTAAAGGAGGATGTATATCATATACTTTAAATAATAGAAATAGAAAAATATGTAATGATGATATACATGGTTATAATGGAATAAGAATACCAATTTCTATATCTTCAGATTTAAAAAATCTTAATTATAAATATGGATCTAGTGGTGGAGGAGCTAATTGGAAATCAAATGATTATGGTGGAAGAGGCGGTATAGATGCTGGAAATGGAATTAGTTTTACAAATATACCATCTTTATCAACCCCTACACCAAATACTGGTGGAGGAGGTGGAGGTAATTCATTTTTATCAAATATAACCGAAAGAAAAATGAAAATAAGTAAATTAAGCGGAGCAAATGGAATAATAATAATAAAAGTTATTAAAAAAATAGAACAAACATTAATTCAAACATTTGTAAATATGGATAATAAAGAAGATATATTAAATATAAATCAAAAATTAGAATCAATATATGAAAGTGATAATGTTAATATATATGATAAAGATAAATTTTTAAATAATTTAAATATAGATAGATTAGATTTAAATTATTTTGGATTAAATACAGCTAAATTATTTATATTTTTTTCTATATTAATTAATAATATTAAGGGATATGTAGAATTAACAGAAAAAGAAAAATTAAGATATCCTATTAAATTTATATATAATGAAAAAAATAAAATAAAATTTTTTTTAGAAAATAATTATTATATTTTTAATTTTGCTAATTATAATGAAATAAATTATTATTTTTCTATAATAAGACCAAATATAGAAGTTAAAGAAGAATTATTAAAAATTTTTACAAATAATGAATTAATATTTAATAATAATTTAAATAATGATTCTTATTTTAATAAAATAATAAATGATATATTAGATCCATCAAAATTAATATTATTTATAGAAAATGTAAATAAACATTATTTTAATAATTTTAATTATTTTATGAATTATGTTTTTTTTACAAATATTTATAATTTAATAATAGATTCTAAAAATAATAATGATATTATTATTAATAAAATTAATGAATTATCACAAATAATTAAAAATTTTAATATTAATTATTTTACTCCAATTGATAAAAATAGTGATAATATAACAGATACACTTGTTAAAGATAGAACATATTATGTTGAAAAACAATTAGAATATAAAAAAATATATGAAAAAAATTTAGAAGAAAATGATAAATCAAATATACTTACAAATTATTCTATAAATGTATTTAAAGCTAAATATTATCAAAATAAGAAAAATAATTGGTTTAATATTTTATTTTATATAAGTATATTTATAGTAATAATTTCATTTATAATAACTTATAATTTATTTGAAAATGATACAAAACCTTTAGTAATTCTCGTATTATTTATAATTATGTTAATTATTATAATATTATTATGGAATAATTCTAATAATGAATTAAAAATATTTGAAAAATTTGGATGTAAAGATAATAATACATCTACTAATTGTATTGATTATAAAGGAAATATAATAACTAATAATTTAATATTACCTTATTATTATATATCTAAAGGAAGTTCTTTAATTACTATAAAACCTAAAAATGATATAATAGCCGATATATTTGTATATGGTTCTCCATTTTATGTAAATATAAATGGAATAGATACTTATTATGAACCAAATATAGATATTTATAAAAATATATTATTACCAAAAACTTTTTCTTATAAAATATATAATAATAAAATAATCATATCAAGTCCAGATAATAATGATATTATATTACTTAAAGAAAGAGAAAGAATAAATGAGACATCATTTAATGAATTAAGATTATATGAATGTAACGGTGAAGGAAAAGATATATGTAACACTATATATAAATCATATAAATTATCTAATAAATATAGTAGATATAATAATAAGGGAGTAATATTAGAAGAGATAAATAATCAACCTATAATAGAATATATTAATATTAGAAATTATTTTGATTTTATTCCAGAAAATGATATATATAGTATTTTATATATATCAGAAAAAGTAATTAAAGAACCATATATAGTAATAAAAATAATAAATGATTTAGGTGCTTCAACAGAAACATTAGAAGAAACAATACATAATTTCAGAAAAGAAATGAGTGTATTTAAATTAAATGTAAATTTATATTTATTAAATAAAAATACAAAGAAAATAGTAGATTTTACAACTAAATATGAATTAGATAGTCAAAAAGAATTTAATAATAATTTAGACTATAATAATCATATATATGATAGAAATATACAAGCTTATAATATAATAAGTAGAGAAATAATTATAAATTTTTATATTAAATTTCTTATATGTATAATAATTGTAATATTATTATTTTGTATATTTTTATATCATTATAATAATAATCAATTTCCTAAAATATTATTATTAGGTTTATTATTAACAGGTATAGCAATATATTTAATATTATATAATATATTTAAACATACTAGATTAGATACTTATAAATATTATTTTACAAAACCTGAAAATAGATATATAAATAAATTGAATAATAATAATAATAATGACGAATATAATATTAAATAATAAAAAAAGAATATATACAGGAAAATATAAGAATTTATTAGAAAAATATACAAATGAAGAAGTAAATTATTTTCAAAAATTACCAACAAATAAGAAAAATGAAATATTAGAAATAGAAAAAATAATAAATAATAATAGTATTGAACCTTTAAGATTTAGATTATTATCATTAAATACTACAATTGAAAATAAAATAATAATTATGAAAAAATATGAAGAATTATTAACATTAAATGAACATTCATCTGAATATGCTAAATTATCTAATTGGATAAAAACAATATTAGAATTACCTTTAGGAATATATAAAAAAATAAATTATGATAATAAATTAATATCTGATTTTTTAAATGATATTAAAAATAAATTTGATGATAATATATACGGTCATAATAATACAAAAGAACAATTATTAAGAATTTTAGCACAATATATATCAAATCCAAATGCTAATGGTTATGTAATTGGTATAAATGGATCAATGGGAACGGGTAAAACTAAATTTGTAAAAGATGTAGTATCTAAAGTACTTAATTATCCTTTAGCATTTATTCCATTAGGTGGAGTATCAGATTCAAGTTATTTAAAAGGACATTCATATACATATGAATATTCATATTATGGAAAAATAGTAGAACAATTAATAAAAAGTAAAATAATGAATCCTATATTCTTTTTTGATGAATTAGATAAAGTATCAGAAAGTAAATATGGTAAAGATATTATAAATACATTAATACATATAACAGATTTAACACAAAATGAAAGATTTAGTGATAAATATTTTGAAGGAATTGATATAGATTTATCAAAATCATTAATAATATTTACATTTAATAATATTGATGAAATTAATCCAATATTATTAGATAGAATAATAATTATAGATATAAATAAATATAGTCGTGAAGATAAATTTAAATTAACAAAACATTCATTGTTAGAAACAATATATAAATCTTATAATTTAAAAAAAGAAGATATTAAAATAAGTGATGAATTGATTTATTATATAATTGATAATACAAAAGAAGAAGATGGTGTTAGAACACTTCAAAGAAATATTAATAATATATATAGTTATATAAATATGAATAGATATATATCAGAAAATGGAATATTAATAACATTTCCATATGAATTAACAAAAGAATATATTGATAAATATCTAATATTTAAAAAAATACAACAAAATAATCTTTCTATGTATATATAATATAATGTTAAAAATAAAATATAATTATATATATTTATTTTTAAGTATAATAATAATTATAACTATTATTATAATTATTTATTATAATAAAAATAATTATAATTGTAAATTTTTAAGTAAAGAAGAAACTAAATTATTTATAGATAATGATATTGATAATTATATTAGAAATTTAAGTATATATGATATAAAAGCTAGAAAAGTAAATAGTAATGAAGAATATAAAGAAAAAGTTATTAATAGTTGCTTAGATTTTACATTTGAACAAATAGAAAAATTAAAAAAATGTTCATTAGAAGCAACAAAATTTTTTAATAATAATTATACTTGGACATTTGCGTTAATTGATAATAATTATGAAGAAGGATTTCCTCATACAAGAACAAATATAATATTTTTATCACCTAATGTTATTAATTATGAAGAAATAGAATTAATTAAAACATTAATCCATGAAAGTATCCATATATATCAAAGATATAATAAAAAAGAAATTAAAGAATATTTAAAAAATAATGGTTATTCATTTTCTAGATATAAACCATTAGTATCATTAATAAGAGCTAATCCTGATTTAGATAATATTATATATAAAGATAAAAATGGAATAGAATTAGTGGCATATTATAATAGTGATAATCCGACAGGATTAAATGATATAACATTAAAAAATTATATGTATGAACATCCATTTGAAAAAATGGCATACGAGATAGCAGAAATATATTATAAATCAGTTTTATCAAAATATAAAGATATTATATAAATATTTTTTTAATATGATTATAATTATGAATAAATTCTTTAATTCTTATTTTTTCATAATCTGACATTATATTATCAATAGTATTTTTATCTAAATTTTCTTTTTTTAATAATTGATATTTAATATTATAATCATATATAAGAATTTCAATAGATTGATTCATAATTCTTTCAAAATCTTTATTCATTAATTTTAATATTATATTCTAAGAATAAATCATTTTTTTTATGAATATATTCCTTGTAATTTTAATACATTATCTATATCAGATTGTTCAAATTGATGCATATTAATACAATTATTAAGAATTTCATTTTGTTGAGATATAAATCCATCATTTTTTTTAAGATTCATAATGGCTTCTATTAATGTTTCTTTGGCTTTTTTATAATTTTTATTTTTATAATATGCTAATCCTACAGTATGTAGAAAATCAGGATTATTTTTTCCTGAATTATTATAAATCTCTTCAACATTTTTCATAATATTATTAGAAATATATTCATTGTCACCTATTAATTGTGTTAGTTTTACAAATTCTCCATTTTGATATAAAAAATTATTATTATTTATACTTGTTGTAAAAATTCCTATTTTAGATCCTTCAAAAAATAAATTTTTATTACAAACATAACATTTAATAGTATCTTTATTATTCCATATAAAATATGATAAACTAACTTTTAATGGAAATCTTATTTTATTCAAAAAATCTATTAATTGTTCAGCACATTTTTTTGATATAAAATATGAACATTTTGATATTAATACTTTAAAAAATTTATATGAATCTAATAAGTTTAAATTTCCAGGTTGATTTATAGCAATTCCTGTTAAAATTAAATCATAATTAACTTCTTTTATTTTATTTAATATTATATTAATATTTTCAATAAAATCATCTATAATAATAATATCATCTTCTATTATAAAATGATAATCATTATCACTACTTTTAATTAATTCATATGCTTTTAAATGTTTATTTAAATTTGATAATTGAGCTGTATTAACAGGAACAACTTGTGATTTAAAATCTTCATCATTAATATCATCTTTATTAAGAGTTACAATTTGTTTATATTTATCTATATTATTTTCAATATCATTTGATGATGGATTATTTATTTGATGAAAATTATATTTAATATTATTTTTATTTAATATTTCTTTTAATTTATTTAATTGTTGATTAAGACTATTAAATCTTAATTTTAAATGATCACTAGTTATTATATAAATATCAATTTTCATTGTTAATATTTAATAAAAATAATAAAGCTTTATATTATATTCAGGTTGATTTTAAACTAGCAAGAGCTAATTCTAAACCATTAACACGTTCAGTTAAATCTTGACGTTTTTCTAATTCAGATATACGATATGATAAATCAGTAATAATAGCAGTTAATTGTTCAATACTATTAATACGATTAGTTAAAGTATTTATTCGTTCTAGATAATTATTATTTTCAATAGATTCAAATCTCTGTGTTACTGCTTCATGATTATATTTAGGTTCAGTTTCTAGATTATATATGCGTCCTTCTAAATTATCTATTTTAAATAAATAATTAATTTTATCATTTAAATCCTTATTTACTATTTGTAAATTATTAATATTATCCTTTAAATTATTTATTTCAGCATCCATTGATGAACGTGTTTCTAATGCCTTAAGTCTAACAATAATATCACTTAAATCTAAATTACCAGAAGCACCCGTTCCTTGTGATAATCTATCAACTTTGTCTTTTAATTCAAGATGCATCTTATAAAAAGGATTTAATTCCATTTTTCTATTTAAAGCAATATAAAAAAAAATGATATAATTTTATACATATATATTAAATAATAATGATAGTTCCGATTCGTTGTTTTACATGTGCTAAAGTTATTGCCGATAAATATGATTATTATATTCAAGAGATGGAAAAATTAAAAGATAAAAAAAAGAAATCAGATGATGATGATTATAAATATTTTAGTGATATTCATACAAAAGAAATTTTAGATAATTTAGGATTAACTAGATATTGTTGTAGAAGAATGTTATTATCTACAAGTGATTTAATGGATATTATCTAAATAATTTATAGTATATATATAAATGGATATTTCAAATGATCAAATAGAAAAAATAATTGAAACTAAATTTAATCAATTTCTAAAAGAAGTTCCAAATTTAAAAAGAGATATAAAAAAAGAAATTGAAACAGAAGATGATTTTTTTAATTTTTCTATTCAAGAAACTTATCAAAATACCATTCAAACTATTATAGATATTATTAATGATACCTTAAATATTATTGATAATTCAAATGATTATAAAAGTTATCTTAATATATTTTTTAATGAACATAGAATGTTTTATTTGGGTATTATTCTTATAATATTATCATTCATTATTTATTTTATTGATGGAGCATCAATTTAATAAATATAATAATTAGTAAATATAATGATTATTTATAATTATTATTTTGCTATAATAATTCTTGCTATTATCTTTTTTTTAATTTCTACTAAAAGTATTTCAATATTACTTTCAATAATTATTATTATTATTATCGGATACTATTATTTTAATAAAATTGATGATTTTCAAAAAACTATTGAAAATAATTTTAATAATAAAATTAAATTAATTAATACTGATATTAAAGATAATGAATTATTCAATGATTCTAATTATTTTTTAAATAAATTTCCTGTAAATATTAAATATCTAAAATATGATAACTATTTAATTGAATTATTATTAAATATCCGTTTTATAAAAATATTTGATAATGCTAAATATATTTATCTTATTGGTTCTATTGAAAAATTTATGAAATTATATATATTTATGTTGGGTGATAGATATGATATAAATATATATTTTACTAGTTTTTTATCATTAAGAACTAGTATTATTAAAGAATTATATTCAATCTATATAATAATTCCAAATAAATTTATATATATTTATAAAATAAATTTATTTCAAGAACTTAAAAAAACAATTTATAATTTTATTTCTCATTCTAGAAAAATGATTATTACTATCCAAAATTATGCTTTTAATGAAAAAAATATTAAATATTTAGAAGATACTAAATATAAACCTTTTAATATCACTAATAATAATTTAGAAGTATTTTAAAATAAACTTCTAGATACTGTTTGTTCTATTGATGGATAATTAAATATTTTTGTTGTCATATCATTAGTTATATTTGTATTTGCCTGATATCCATTACCATTTACTGTAAGTACATCTCTAAATAAATTAAAATCAACTGTATCATCTATAAGATTAGGATTAATAGGTTCTCCTCCCTTTTTTATTTTTCTATTAATATATCCTCCTTTTAACGCAGGAAGATATGTACTTATAAATGTAGGCATATCTAGTAATGATGATGTTAAAGCACCTCCTCTAATATTTTGACTACATGGACAAACACCACCATATTTTATATAATTATTATTAAATTCTTTATTATTAATTTTTAAACTCATAAAATCTTTATAATTATTAATAGGTCCTCTAAAATTTTTTTTACTCATATGTTCTATATATAATTTATTTTTTTTTATATTTATTAATAATGAATAAAATAGGTCCAGATGGAACTTCTTCTACAACAATTTTTAATGATTTTTCTTTATTTTCTTTAAATAATATTAATATTGGTCAATATGCCGGTAAAATTATACAAGGTAGTAATAATACAATATTAGGTCAAAATGCTGGAATTATGGCAATAGATGTAAATGATAATATATTATTTGGTTTTAATTCTGGTTCTTTAATAAAATCTGGAAATTCTAATATATGTTTTGGTAATGATAATACATTATTACCAGAAATAAATAATTGTATAAATATCGGTAATAATTATATTAATTCTACAAATTCAATAACTATTGGATGTAATCTTATTAATGATAGTAGTATTAATATTGGTTATGATAAATCTCAATTAAAATTAAATAATTCTAATATATATTTAAATCAAATTGAATTAGGAAATATTATTAATTTAGGTTTTAATAATCATCTTAATTCTAATACTATTTCAATAGGTAATCATAATACTAATATTAATATAAATATTGGAACTTCTAATAATTCTTTAAACTCTAATTCTATAATTATTGGCAGAAATATTAATAATAATAATTATTCTTTAAATATTAATAATTTAATTTGTAAATATGAAAATAAAATAATTTATTTAGGTGTAGGTATTTATAAAAATATACCTATTATTATTGGTTCTGTTTCTGATAATAATACCTCTAATTTATTAATAAATGGCTCTTTAAATACAAATAATATAATAATAAAAAATTCAAGTAATTTAGCAATAACTCTTAAAAGTAATAATAATCAATTAAATACAAGTATTATTTATTATTTACCATCAATATCTACTGATATTAATAAAAATTTTTATTTATCAGTTAATAAATATGGATATCTTCAATGGAAAGATATATCTAATGATATGATTACAACTATAATAACAAGAGGCGATGTCATATGTAATAATATAGAAGCAGAATTAATTCAAGGTTTTGGATATTTTTTAAATAATATTAATATTAGTGATAAAACAACCGATGATTTAAAAGAAGGTATTAATAATTTATATCTTAATTCTAGTCTTATTACAGAATTATTATTAATAATTATTAATAATTTAACAACTGATGATATTAGAGAAAGTAAATCCTCTAATTTATATTATAATGAATTCTTATATTCCTCTAATTTTAATATAAATATCAGTAATATAAATACTGATATTATTAATACTAGTAATTCTAGATATTATCAATTAACAGATTTTTATGATTTTTCTTTAAATCATCTTTTTAATATAAATAGTGATGATTTAAAGAAAGGATCAAATAATTTATTTTATAGTGAAGAAACCTTTAAAAATTATTCAAATAGTATTATAACTAATTTAAAAGAAGGTAAAAATAATTTATATTATACTAATACTAGATTTCAAAATACTTTTAATTCATATATTAATACTAATGGTATTATTGGTATTAATCAAGGATTAAGTAATTTATATTATAATTCTTTAAATGTTGAAAGTAATACTAATCTATTATTAAATAATATTAATACTGATTTTTTTACAGAAAATAAAAATAATTTATATTATACTAATAACCGTCTTTTAAATTATTTTAATTCAAATATTCCATCATCTGATGGTTTTAAAGAAGGTACCTCTAATTTATATTTTAAAAGTATAAGTAATTTATCTATTATTAGTGATTATATACCTCAAGGTAATAGTAATTTATATTATATTAGTAATTCTAATTTACAATCTAGAATTATTAATAATACATCAACAGATACTTATTTACAAGGTAGTAATAATATTTATTTAAGAGAAAATAATATTATAAATCAATATCAATCTTATATATTTAAAGATATATCAACAGATAAAATAACCGAAAAAAATAATATTAAATTTATTACAAATAATTTTTATAATAATGAATTAAATATTAATGGTTTTATTAAAGCTAATAATGTTAGTCTTAATGATAATAGTAATGTAGATATTAATATCACAAAATTAGAAATTATTAAAGATGAATTTTCTATAGGTCCTTTAACTGAAGTAATTCATGTTTATGATTATAATAAAATATATTTTGATACTAAATTAAGTAATATTGATATTCAAGTTAATTATGATAGTAATATAAGTGATTCAAATGTACCTTTTATTGTTATTGATAATAGAGTAGGTATTAATAATTTAAATCCTTATTATAATTTTCATGTTGGTACAGGTGATGATACAGCATTTATTTCAAAATTAAGAATGAGTGATATTAAAGGTATATCAGGTGATTATGGTGTAATGTTAATGACATCTAATAATGAAATAAATGGAGATGATTTTATAATACAAACAAGAAAAAATATAAATGATAATTTTAATAATACATTTATAATTAAAAATAATTCTTATGTTGGTATTGGTAATATTAATCCTTTATCACATTTTCATATAAATTCTTCATTATTAACTGCTACAGATATAACTATAAAAATGACTGATAATATAACTGGACATGGTTATAGTAATGGATTTTCTTTAAGTAAAAATGAAAATCAAGATGGATTAATATGGAATTATGAAAATGCTAATTTAAGTTTTGCTACAAATAATAAAGAAAGATTTAAAATAAATAATAATGGTAATTGTTTTATAGGTGTTCCTGATTCCTATAATTATAATCTTTATGGATATAATCAACGATTAACATTAGGAGGAACTGGAACAGATAATAAATGGGGACAATTTTATATTTATGATACATCAATATCTGATAATAATTATTTAGGATTAATATTAAGAGCAGATAATATTAATAATTATTGTTCTATTCAAAGTGATAAAATAGGTATTACTACAAATGTTCCAATTTTATTAAATCCTCGTGCTAATAATGTTGGTATTGGATTATATAATCCTAGTGAAAAATTACATGTTAATGGAAATATAGTAGCATCAGGTAATATAACATCATCATTTTCAGATATGAGATTAAAAACTAAAACTTCTAATTTAAATAACGCATTAGATATTATAACAAAATTAAATGGATTCAAATATAAATTCAATGATAAAGCAAAAGAATATGGATTTAATGATAATAATGAAATGATTGGTTTAAATGCTCAAGAAGTTAAAGAAATAATACCAGAAGTTGTAAGTATAGCACCTTTTGATATGAAAAAAGAAAATAATAAAATAGAATCTATATCAGGAGAAAATTATTTATGTATTCAATATGAAAGAATAATACCTTATTTAATTGAATCAATTAAAGAATTAAAAAAAGAAAATGATTTATTAAAATCTAAAATATTATGAATATAATATCTTTTATATCTTATTGGTTTATATTATTTATATTAGGAATTATAAAAGCTAATCCATTTATATTTTTAATAATAAGTTTAATATTTATTATATTTAATAAAAACATCACAATATAAATTATTTAAATTTATTTATAAAACTTATTCCCATTTTAATTATTTATTTATATTATCCAATTACTTATAATTATAATGATATATCTTTTGGATTATTATTATTAATTTTATATATCACGACAATGATTATTTTCAAGATTAATCCGATAAAATCATATATCAATATAGTTAATAATTATGATAAAGAAAAAACTGAAATAAGTAAATTATATGATTATTTATTTAATACATAATAATATAATTCCTATCATTATTAAAATTATTCCAATAAAATTTATTATTGAAATTTTTTCATATAATATAAAATAAGATAATAATAATGTTACTAATGGATATAATGCTGTTATTGTAGTAATTATTGATACATTATTTGTATGTTTTAAAGCATTATAATATAATATATTTGCTAAAAATAATCCTAAAAAAGCACAAAATATTATATATATAATCTTATTATTTTGTTTATTTATATCATTATATATATCTTTATAATAAATATAACTATATATTAAACTAGCAATAAAAAAAGTAATAGCAGAAAATATAATAATAGTATGATATGATATATCATTTAATAGTAATTTATGAATAATTGGAATAATTCCCCAAATTATTGCTATAATAAATGCGATTATCATATTATCTATGATTTATAAAGAATATATAATATGTTATTTATAATTTCTGGAATCATTGCTGCTTTATGTTATAGTTCTGATAGTATATTTGGTAAAATCGCATTAGAAGGATTTCCTTTAAATATCTATTTTATAATAGTTGCTTTTATGTATAGTATAATTGGGATAATATTATTTATTTTTAATTATAATACTTTTTTTAAATATATAAATAGAGAAATAACACAAAATAATTATTATTATCTTAAATATGCTATAATTGCTGTTTTAATAGGTACTATAGCAGGAGATTATTTAATGTTTTATACAATAAATAAAGCAAGAAAAATAAATATACCTATAGCAATTACATTAATACATTTAGCACCTATATTTTCAATATTTTTAGTATATTATTGGTTTAAACAAAAATTAAATTATAAAGTAATATTAGGTATAATAATAGTATTTATAGGAACAATTATTACTATAACTAACGCAAATGAAAAAAATGAATATTTTTTATAATTATTTATATATAATATGAAAAGATATCATCAATTTTATGTAAATACATTACAATATATGTATAATTCTCATAAAAAAAATGAAAATAAACAAATATCAATAGATTATTTCATATTATTAAAAGTATTCAAATCAAGTGGTTTAATATAAAACAAATTTTATATAATTATAATAATAATATGAATTTTATAGAATATAAAGGATATAAAATAACATATGATGAATTAAATAAATATTTTGAAGAAATGAAAGAAAAAAGAGAAGAACGTGATAAAATTTTAGAAATAATATGTAGTAAACATGAAGAAATATTTAATAATTATAATAAATTAAAACCTCCAATAGATGATACATCATTAAATTTTTTTAAATTTAAAACAATAGATGAAATACAATTAGATGGTTCTTATACAACAAATAAATATATAAATTTTACTTTAAATAATTCTTTATTTCATTTATTAAATAATATAATTGAAAAGAAAAAAGAAATAAATATAATAAAAAGAATAGAAAAATTAGAAAATATTATAATTATATTATTTGGATGTTATTTAGGATCATTTATAGGATATTATTTTTAAATAACTAAAGCATATTTTTCAAAAAATGTAAATAATTCTAAATGATCTATTTTATTAATTATAATACATTTTACTTTTATTTTTTTTTTATTTGTTTTTAAATCCCATTTAATTTTATAAGTAATTCTATTTTTATATTTTTCAATTGTATGATTTAATCTAAAGTCATTTTTATTTTTTAATTCTAATTTTCCTATTTTTTCAATATTCATATTTATATATATATCATCTTCTAAAGTATCAAAGTCAAAATTAATTATATCCTCTTTTTCAATAAATCCTAATTTAATATTATTTTCATCTTTAAATAATCTACTTATAGTCATATTTGTATTTATTGAATATTTTGAATTATTATTATTATAAAATTCTATTAAAGTTTTATAAATATTAGTCATATATTTATAATAAAAAAATAAATATCAATTTTTTAATATTTCTACTATCATATTTATATTCTTTTAATTTTTTTATATTTAGTAAAAGCATCTGTTGAAAATATAAGTATTTTAAATTTATCATTTTTATAATTTCATTTTATCAAATGTTATTGATATTATCTTTAATTTAACCATATCTTCTTTTTCCCTTAATCATTCATTGGCAATAATGAAAAAAGTGTATCACTATATTTATAACAATTTTCCTATTTTATCATATATACCATTAACAGATGGAAAAAATAATTCTACTTCTTTATCATTTTCATAATTTCATTTTATCAAATGTTATTGATATTATCTTTAATTTAACCATATCTTCTTTTTCCCTTAATCATTCATTGGCAATAATGAAAAATGTGTATTACTATATTTATAACCATTTTCCTATTTTATTTTTTTATCATATATACCATTAACAGATTGAAAAAATAATTCTACTTCTTTATCATTTTCATAATAAATAGCATTATCACGAATAACCATTTTTTCTAAAATTATCATTACCATTATTTGTTCATATTTGAAAATAAATTTTCTTCATTATCAATTTATAAAATATAAACTTTATATGGATTAATAATAGAATGAATATATCAATAAATTTAGTTAATTATTATGAAAGAATTAAAAATTATAATAAAATATATAATAAATTTAAAAATTTAAAAGAAAAACAATGTTTGACATTTGGAAAAAAAAATAAATATGATGATTATTATGAATATTTTCTTAATAATAAAAAAATAATATTAAAAAAAAGAATAGGTAGTGAAAGTAGATATGGACTTATATTTTTAACATCAACCAATTATAATAAAAATATAATATTTGCTACTAAAATTATGATAGTTGATTCACATAATCATACTGAAATTATATTATCAAAAAAACTTTCAAATATTACTCTTAAAGATATTAATCCACATTTTTTATTAGTTTATAAATCATTAATATGTAATAATATAACAGCTAATAAAAAATTACCTGAATTAGTTAGATATGATGATTATTATATTACTATTAATGAATTAGCTGATGATAATCTAAAAAATTTTTTAATTAATATTAATGATCCACAATTAATTAAAAATGCTTATCAACAAATAATGTTAGCAATATTATCATTTCATTATCATACAGGTGGTGTATATCATAGAGATTGTCATTATAAAAATTTTTTATATCATAAAATAGAAAAAGGAGGTTATTTTCATTATAATATATTTGGAAAAAATATATATATAGAAAATAAAGGTTATATATGGCTAATATGGGATTTTGGTTTAGCAAAAACACAAGAAAATAGAAAATTAGAAAGATTAGAAGATTATTTTAAAGTAAATCAACATTTTAAATCTTCATCTAGTTATAGTGATTCTAATAAATTTATTGAAATTGAACATATTGTTAATAATATGAAATCTTTTCATAAAAAATATACAGATATTATAGGTAATTCTGATTTATTATTATTTAAAAATATATTAAATGAGTTATTTGAAAATTCTTTTAATAAAAAATCTTTTATTATAAATAAAAAACCATATAGTATCAAAAACTTTTAATTATTTTTATTTTTATAAATAGTAATATATTATGAGTTCCTCTGATGGATTAAATAAAATTATACAATCAGGTAATTCTAGTATTCTTACTTATGATGATATACAAACTAGAACTCTTGATTCCATCAGAATAGGTAATTACTGTGGTAAATTTCTCAATCTTTATAATAATGTCTTTATAGGTTATAGAGCAGGTGAAATAGCAACAAATGTTGAAAATTCTATTTTAATAGGACATAATGCTGGTGATAATATTAATAATGGCAATAATGTTATAATTGTTGGATATAATTATAATAATAATAGTTGTAATTCAATAAGTATTGGTGATAATTATAGTTCAACACTAACTACATCTATTGGTAAAAATAATTATAATTATGGTATATCTAATGTTATTATTGGATATAATTCTAGTAATTATGGTACTAATCTTTTTTCTATAGGTAATAATATTGAAATAAAAGCTGTTAATGTATATTATCATAATGGATTTTTTGACCCCGTTTTAAGTAATATAACAGTTAATCCTATTTTAAATCTTTTTTATGATAATTATTATAAAGTATATTCAAATACTTTTAATACTATAACAAATACACCTAATTTTATTTCAACTATTCAATTTCAAAAAAAAAATCTAATTTCCGATTTTATTAATCCTATTCTTAAAAAAGATTGTATTATTATTCAAGGTGATCATTATGTCCTTTATAATAATATATCTTCCTCCAATATTCAATTTCCTGATAATATAAATATTAATCAAAATCAACTATATAATCTTACTAATTATTCCTCTAATTCTATTGAAATTCCTTTAAGTATTATAAAAAGAATTGCTATACCCAGATTAAATATACTTTCAAAAACTGTATATTTTAATAAAGAAGATGGATATGTTTTAAATGAAAATGAATATCAATTACAATTTATAATTTCAACACCACCATTATATGGTAATTTTAAAAATAATATAATAAATAAAATAGAATTTAATGATGATAATCTTATATATATTTCAAATAATCTTTTTAATTCTTTAACTGATAAATGTGGAATAACACCTTATATTATTATTAATAATGAATATATAAAAGGACCAGAAGAAATATTTAATTTTCAAAGAACTTTTATTAATTATAATTTAAATTCTAATTTACCTATTTCTATTAATTTTTCAAAAGATATTTTATTAAATTCAAATATAATTAATATAGATGTTTTACCTTTTGATTTTACATATATTAAATCTTATATTATTCAAAATTTGAATATGTCTTATAATGATTATTCAAATATTTATATAAGTTTTATTCAAAAACCCGTTAGAGGTTTTATTAGTGATATTAATAAAAATCCTATTGGAATTCGCAATTTATTAAATATTTCTGATATTATTTATCATAATTATGATAATAAAATTAATAATGATTCATTTATTATTAATTTTTCTTATGGTTTTAATTATGCTAATCCTATTAATAATAATCTTTTAGTTAATATTAATATTATTCAAAGTAATCAAATAAATTTTAAAAATGCTTATATTTTTGATACTTTACCAATACAAAATAATATTATTAATATTCAATATCCCACATATGTTATAGATTATAGTTCTAGTTATTTACCTATTAAATTACAAGATTATTATAATAATTTATATAAATATAAAAATTTAGATTTAATTTCTCTTAAATTAATTTGTACAAATAATAATAATTTATTATTTGATAATCAAAATTTTTATCAATATTTTGGTAATTTAAATTTTAATATATATTATAATAATTATATTTCTTCTAATCAACTTTTAATAAATTATTATGATAAAAAAAATAAAAATATAGATTATCAATTTCTAAATTATTATACTAATAATAATTTTAAAGGTAAAGCTACTATTAGTTTTGATATTTCTCCTATTGTTCAATTTCCATATCCAAATATTGACTATATTTATAATTTCAATTTAAGTTTTTATAAAAATTCAATTTTATTAAAAAAATATAATTATAATAATTCTACTATAAATTTATCTCTAAATATTTTTAATAAAATTACTAATATTATTGATGATATATCTTTAAAAGATACAAATAATATTCGTCTTGAATATTATTTATCTTCTAATACAATTAATAATAATAATCTAAATAATTATCTTACAGAATTGTATTTTAGAAATTTTTTAATTATTTATGATAATAATTCTATAAATGATAGTAATACATCTTTAGCTATTGGTAATGATATTAATATAACAGGTATTAATAATATAGCTATTGGTTCTAATATAACAATTGTTGGTGAAAATTCTTTAATAATTGGTAATGAAAATAGTAAAAATCCTATTAATGAAAGTATAATTATCGGAAAAAAAAATTTTGTAAATAATTATGTTAATAAAAGTATTATAATTGGTAGTAATAATTCCACATCTCTTATTAACAGTAATCAAATTATCATTGGTAATAATATAAATAATAAATATTTATTAAATATTGATAATGTTATATGTAAAGATGAAGAAAAATTATTTTTAGGATTAGGATCTATACCAATTGCGATTGGTTATGATTCTAATGATAATATTGATATTAATGATAATAGTTCTTTATATATAAAAAATGGAATAAATGCTTCTTCATATAATTTTACTAATAATAATAATTATAATATTACTTTAAAAGCAAATGAAAATTTAACATCAAATATTACTTATACTTTACCTGATTTACCTTCTAATTTTTCTAGATTAATGCTTACAACTGATATAAATGGTACTATGAAATGGTCTGAAACAAATACATTTGATATAGACACTAATTTAATTTTAAATAATATTATAACAAAATCATTAACTGTTAATAGTTATATTAGCGGAGATGGTAGAAAAATAAGTAATATAAATATTAGTGATAAAACAACAGATGATTTAAGAGAAGGAACAAGTAATCTTTATTATACATCTGATCGTACTTCAAAAATAATTTTAAGTAATATTAATATAATTGATACAGATTATTTAAAAGAAGGTAAAAGTAATCTTTATTATACACCTGAAAGAGATAGTAATTCATTTTTTAGTAATATTAATAAAATATCAACTGATAACATTAAAGAAGGATCAAATAATTTATATTTTAATCAAAATTATTTATCAAATGCTGTCCTATATACTTTTAATAATTATTCTACAGATAATCTTAAAGAAGGTTCTAAAAATTTTTATATAACTCAATCCAGAGTTGATAGTTTTATAAAAAATAGAACTACTGATGATTTTATAGAAGGATCTAATAATCGGTTTTTTACATCTCAATTAGCAAATTCAAGAATAGGAATATATTTAAATAATATAACAACTGATAATCTTAAAGAAGGTTCTAGTAATCTATATTTTACAAATAATAGAGTTTTAAGTAATGTTAATAGAATATTAGCAACAAAAACAAGTGATGATATAAAACAAGGTACTATTAATTTATATTATAATCAAAGTAATGTAAATAATATATTCTCTAATATAATTTTTAATAGAAATACTAATGATATTAGAGAAGGAACTTCTAATCTTTATTTAACAATTCCTAGATTTAATCAATATTTATCACTTAGAACTACTGATAATATTAAAGAAGGTTCTAGTAATTTTTACTTAACAAATAATAAAATTTTAAGTATTGTCAGTAATTTAAATACTGATTTGATTAAAGAAGGAACATGTAATTTATATTATAAAGAAAGTTATGGTAGTAATTTTTTCTTTAAAAGTATAAATTTAATTACTACTGATTTAATTAAAGAAGGTAATAGTAATAAATTTATTATTAATAATACATATAATTCTAATTTAATTATTGCTGGTAATGTTAAAGCATCCAATATTATCATTAATAACAACAATTTAATGGATATTTATAATCAAAGTATTGATAATCTTCGTTCTAATTATGCTAAAACTTACATTAAATATAATATTAACAGTAATGTAAGTATTTATAATAATTCTAATGCTCCTTTAACTCTTAATTTTAATGTATTATCAAATAAACCTATTAGTTTTGGTAAAGCTGGACCTCCTTTTATAATTGTTGGATCTAATGTAGGAATTAATTTAATAAATCCATCTTATAATTTACATGTAAATGGTTATGCTTTTGCTAATTATTTTATAGGAGATGGTTATAATATAAGTAATTTAAATGTCAATTATATGTCTTTTAATTCAGATGATGTTAGAATAGGCAATTCTAATCGGTTTATTGTTAATAATTTATATAATAATAATCTTACAATAGAAGGTGATTTAATTTATAATAATTCTATTATTAAAGGTGATATAATACCATTTATAGATAATTATTATAATTTAGGAAACTCTGTATCATATTTAAATCAAATATACAGTAAAAAAATAAATTTAAATACTAATTCATATATATATGAAAATAATTCTAATCAAATAACTCTTAGAAGTTTAAATGGAATTGTAATAGAAGATAATAATAGTAATTTAAATATTTCTTTTAAAAATAATAAATTAATTTTTAATAGTAATCAAATATTTAATTATGATTTACTATATAATTCACCTATTAATTATAGTAATAATTACTCTATAACAAAAATAGAAAAACCTTTAATAATAGAAACTTCAAATACTAATCCCTTTTCTATTAAAAGTAATAATAATACTATTTTTATAATAGGTTCTAATAATTATGATGTTAATATAAATGGTTCTCTTAATTCAAGTGATATATTTATCAAAGGAATTAATATTTTCAATAAAATAGATACTAATTCTAATACTATATTATCTAATATAAATCAAACATCAAATATATTATATAATAATTTAATTCAAACATCTTCAAATTTATTTAATAATTATATAAATGATAGTAATAATTCTAATTATTTATCTTCAAATTTAAATAATACTTCTAATTATCTTTTTAATGATTATTCTTCATTAATCAATATAACTTCATTTTTATTTTATTCTAATTTAAATACTACTTCTAATATTCTTTTTAATAATTATTCAAGTTTAATTTTCAACAATTTTTTAAATTTATCTACTAATATAATTCAAACTTCTAATACTATTTTTCTTAATTATTCTAATTTAAATAGTAATACTTCCAATACAACCTTTATTAATTATTCAACTTTAGATAGTAATACATCTAATATAACCTTTATTAATTATTCTAATTTAAATAGAACAACATCAAATACTCTTTTTAATAATATTAATCAAACTTCTAATACAACCTTTATTAATTATTCTAATTTAAATAGTAATACTTCTAATACTCTTTTTAATAATATTAATCAAACTTCTAATACAACTTTTATTAATTATTCAACTTTAGATAGCAATACTTCTAATATAACTTTTATTAATTATTCTAATTTAAATAGAACAACTTCAAATACTCTTTTTAATAATATTAATCAAACTTCTAATACAACTTTTATTAATTATTCAACTTTAGATAGCAATACTTCTAATATAACTTTTATTAATTATTCTAATTTAAATAGTAATACTTCTAATACAACATTTATTAATTATTCTAATTTAAATAGAACAACATCAAATACTCTTTTTAATAATATTAATCAAACTTCTAATACAACATTTATTAATTATTCTAATTTAAATAGAACAACTTCTAATACAACATTTATTAATTATTCCAATTTAAATAGTAATACTTCTAATACAACATTTATTAATTATTCCAATTTAAATAATAATACTTCTAATACAACTTTTATTAATTATTCTAATTTAAATAGAACAACTTCAAATACTCTTTTTAATAATATTAATCAAACTTCTAATACAACTTTTATTAATTATTCCAATTTAAATAGAATAACTTCTAATTCTCTTATTACAAATACTAATATAACTTCTAATAATATTATTTCATCTATTACATCTAGAATTAATATAATTAATACTGATACTATTCCTTTAGGAACTTCTAACCGTTTTATTACAAATAATTCATTTAATGGTAATTTAACTGTTAGTGGAAGAATTATTAGTTCAAATTTAACAACTTCAAATATAAATATAATAGGTTCTTTTACAACAATTAATACATCTAATTATGCTACTGAAAATTTAGAAATTGTTAATGATAGTACAGCAACATCTTTAGTTGTAAGACAATTAAGTGATATAAAAAATTTAGCAGAATTTTATAATTTAAATAATTTAACATTTGTAATAACCTCAAATGCTAATATTGGTATTGGTATAATTAATCCTAATCCTTTTTATAAATTATTTGTAAATGGTAATTTAAATGCTAATAATTATTATAGTAATGGTGTTGATATAAATACAAAAATAAATAATAATATTCTAATATATTCTAATATTCTTTATTCTGATTATAATCAATTAAATAGTAATTCATCTAATAGTCTTTTTAATAATATTACTCAAACTTCTAATAGTTTATTAAATAATAATAATATATCTTCAAATAGTCTTTTTAGTAATATTACTCAAACTTCTAATAGTTTATTAAATAATAATAATATATCTTCAAATAGTCTTTTTAATAATATTATTCAATCCTCTAATAATAATAATATATCATCAAATAGTCTTTTTAGTAATATTATTCAATCCTCTAATAATTTATTAAATATTAATAATATATCTTCAAATAGTCTTTTTAGTAATATTACTCAAACCTCTAATAATTTATTAAATATTAATAATATATCTTCTAATAGTCTTTTTAGTAATATTACTCAAACCTCTAATAATTTATTAAATAATAATAATATATCTTCAAATAGTCTTTTTAGTAATATTATTCAATCCTCTAATAATTTAATAAATTATGTAAATTCAAATTTATCTAATACATCAATTAGCTCAAATGATATTTATAAAATTAATTCTAATAATAATATATCTTCTAATAGTCTTTTTAGTAATATTATTCAATCCTCTAATAATTTAATAAATTATGTAAATTCAAATTTATCTAATACATCAATTAGCTCAAATGATATTTATAAAATTAATTCTAATAATAATATATCTTCTAATAGTCTTTTTAGTAATATTATTCAATCCTCTAATAATTTAATAAATTATGTAAATTCTAATTTATCTAATACATCAATTAGCTCAAATGATATTTATAAAATTAATTCCAATAATAATATATCTTCTAATAGTCTTTTTAGTAATATTATTCAAACTTCTAATAGTTTATTAAATAATAATAATATATCTTCTAATAGTCTTTTTAGTAATATTAATATAACTTCAAATAATTTAATAAATTATGTAAATTCTAATTTATCTAATACTTCAATTGACTCAAATGATATTTATAAAATTAATTCTAATATTATTCAATCTTCTAATAATTTATTAAATTATTTAAATACTGATATAATTAAAGAAGGTTTTAGTAATCGTTTTATTATAAATGATAAATATGAAAGAGATATTACTTTTAATAATATAGAAGTGAAAGAATCTATAAATTGTAGTAGTTTATATATAAATAATGTAAATATTAATACTATAATAGCAGGAACATCAAATTTAACATTTGATTTAAGTAATGTAAGTAATATAGATGGTCTTATTACAAATAAAATTTCAAAATTAAATACTGATATTATTAATTCTGGAAATTCTAATCGTTTTATAACAAATGATAGTTACAATAGAGATATAAATTTTAATAATGTAATAATTAATTCAAATTTAATTATTAAAAATAATAATAATTATTCATTTACAATTGATTCTAATGGTAATGTAGGTATTGGTATAGATATTGATAATATTAATGATAATTATAAATTAGATGTAGATGGAATAATAAATTGTACTGATATTAATATTAATAATGAAAGTATATTAACAATATTTTCAAGTAATATTAATGTAACATCTAATTATCTTTTTAATTATAGTAAAACTAATCATACATATGGATATAATTCTACAGTAATTGATTTTGTTTCTATAATATCATCTAATTTTTATAATGTAAATTCATCTAATTATACTTCAACACATACATGTTCATATCATAAACATTTATTTGATAGTGAATTATTAATTCAAGCAGAATTTCCTTATAAAATAAATGGATATGGTAGTGATCATTATAGTAGTAGATTATCTATTATAAGTGATATTGTAATAGAACCAGAATATTCATTAGAATATGAACAAATATTTATTGGTTATGCTGCTGGTGGTGGTACACGTTCTACAACATTAAGTCCTATTACACATAAAACATCAATAGCGGGAGATATTATTTATATAACATTAGAACTAAAAAATGTAGATAGTGATGATGGAATAACTACAAATAATTGTATATTTATAATAACAGAAAAAAAACCAACATCAAAATTAATATTAACTCCATATATAACTGAACAAGATGTTTTAAGACTTACAAGTAATATTTATGTAAATAATAATCAATTATCATCAAATCTATCATTATATCAAACGAATGATTATGGTAAATGGACGTCAAATACTACAACTAAAAGTATATTTTATGAATATGGATATGTAGGAATTGGTACAAATAATCCAAATTATAATTTAGATATTAATGGAAATATAAATTGTAGTGGTATATATGTTAATAATAATAATATTATATCATCTTTTGATAATTCTTTAAGTCAAACATCTAATTATCTTTTTAATTTCGCAGCAACTAGTTTTAGTAATGTTAGAAATATAAGTACATTTGCTTATAATTCTACAGTTGTAGATTTTTATTCTTATGTTTCTTCTAATAATTATATTGTTAATTCTTCTAATTATACTGATACACATATTTGTATTTATAATAAAAAATTATATGATAGTGAATTATTAATTCAAGTTGATTTTCCATATAAAATTGAGGGTCATGGTAGTGACCATTATTCTAGTCGTTTATCAATTAGTAGTGAAGATATTGGAAAAGGTGAAAATGAAGAAGGTGAAGAATTTTCTTTAGAACACGAACAAGTTTTTATTGGTTATGCTGCTGGTGGTGGTACACGTTCTACTACATTAAGTCCATTAACATATATAACTTCAATAACAGGAAATTTAATAAAAATAAAAGTTCAATTAAGATTAGTTGACAGTGATGATTCTATTATAACAAATAGTTGTTGTTTTGTAATAACAGAAAAAAAACCAACATCAAAATTAATTTTAGAAAAATATATTAATTCTAATGAAGTTATTAATATTACAAGTAATTTATATGTAAATCCTATTCAATTATCGTCTATTCTTACTAATTATCAAACTAATAATTATGGTAAATGGATTTCAAATATAAATACAAATACTATAAATTATGATTTTGGTAATGTAGGAATAGGCGTAAGTAATCCAAGTTATAATTTAGATGTAAATGGAAATATTAATTGTAGTAGTATTTATATAAATCATAATAATATATTTTCTATTGTAAATTCTAATATTTATGAAACTTCTAATAATTTAATTAATTATACTAATCTTAATTTTAGTAATACTAGAAATTATAATACTTTTGCTTATAATTCTACTGTTATAGATTTTTATTCATATATTTCTTCTAATTCTTTTACTGTTAATTCTTCTAATTTTACAACAACACATATTTGTACTTATCATAAAAAATTATATGATAGTGAATTATTAATTCAAGTTGATTTTCCTTATATCATTGAAGGTTATGGAAGTGATCATTATGCTAGTCGTTTATCTATTTCTAGTGAAGAAATTCAAGATGCTAATGATTACTCATTAGAACATGAACAAGTTTTTATTGGTTATGCTGCTGGTGGTGGTACACGTTCAACCACATTAAGTCCAATTACTCATAAAACAAATATATCTGGAAATATAATAACAATAAAATTACAATTAAAATTAGTTGATAGTGATGATCCTATTAGTACAAATAATTGTTTATTTGTAATAACAGAAAAAAAACCAACATCAAAATTAGTTTTAGAAAAATATATTAATTCTAATGAAGTAGTATCAATAACATCTGATTTATATATAAATCCTGTTCAATTATCATCTATTCTTACGAATTATCAAACTAATAATTACGGTAAATGGATTTCAAATATAAATACAAATACTATAAATTATGATTTTGGTAATGTAGGAATAGGTGTTAGTAATCCAAATTATAATTTAGATGTAAATGGAAATATTAATTGTAGTGAAATATATATTAATAATAATAATCTCGTAACAACTTTTAATTCTAATATTTATCTTACTTCAAATATTTTATATAATTACACTAGTGAAAATTTTGATAAAGCACGTAATTTTAATACTTTTGCTTATAATTCTACTATTATAGATTTTTATTCATATATTTCTTCTAATTCTTTTATTATAAATTCATCTTCATATATTTCTACTCATACATGTGTTTATTATAAAAAATTATATGATAGTGAATTACTTATAAATGTTGAATTTCCTTATATAATTGATGGATTTGGCAGTGATCATTATTGTAGTAGATTATCTATTTCAAGTGAAGATATACCAGAAGGTTTAGAATATTCATTAGAACATGAACAAGTTTTTATTGGTTATGCTGCTGGTGGTGGTACACGTTCTACAACATTAAGTCCAATTATTCATACTACTAATATTAGTGGAAATATTATAACAATAAAATTACAATTAAAATTAATAGATAGTGATGATGCTATTAAAACAAATAATTGTATTTTTGTAATAACAGAAAAAAAACCAACTTCAAAATTAGTTCTTGAAAAATATATTGATAATAATGAAGTTATTAATATTACAAGTAATTTATATATAAATCCTTCACAATTATCATCAATATTAGAAAATTATCAAACTAATAATTATGGCAAATGGACTTCTAATACAAATAACAAAGCAATTTATTATAATTATGGTAATGTTGGTATTGGTATGAATAATCCATTATATAATTTAGATGTAAATGGTGATATAAACTGTACAAATTTATATATTAATAATTGTAATCTTATTACAAATTTAATACAAACTTCTAATTTTTTATTTGATTATACTACTACTAGTTTTAATAATGTCAGAAATTTAAGTTCATTTGCTTATAATTCTACTTTAATAGATTTTTATTCATATATTTCTTCTAATTCTTTTACTGTTAATTCTTCTAATTTTACTACAACACATATTTGTACTTATAATAAAAAATTATATGATAGTGAACTTTTAATTCAAGTTGATTTTCCTTATATCATTGAAGGTTATGGAAGTGATCATTATGCTAGTCGTTTATCTATTTCTAGTGAAGAAATAGTAGATGAATTAGAATTTTCATTAGAACATGAACAAGTTTTTATTGGTTATGCTGCTGGTGGTGGTACACGTTCAACTACATTAAGTCCAATTACTCATAAAACATCTATTATAGGTAATATAATAACAATAAAAGTTCAATTAAAATTAATTGATAGTGATGATCCTATAACAACAAATAATTGTTTATTTATAATAACAGAAAAAAAACCAACATCAAATTTAGTTTTACAAAAATATATTACAGGTGATGATGTTAAAGATATTACTAGTAGTTTATATATAAATCCTAATCAATTATCAAATATTTTAGAAAATTATCAAACTAATAATTACGGTAAATGGACATCTAATATTACATCATCTTATATTAATTATGAAATTGGTAATGTTGGCATAGGTAAATCTACAGAAAATTCATTATATAAACTAAATATTAACGGTAATCTTAATTGTGATGATATATATATTAATAATACTAGATTATTAAATACTATTGATAATAATATTCAAATTTCTTCTAATTCACTTTATGAATACACTAATTATTATTTTGATAAAACTAGAAATTTTAATACTTTTGCTTATAATTCTACTATTATAGATTTTACTTCTATCATTTCTTCTAACTCTTTTACCATAAATTCATCTTCATATATTTCTACTCATACATGTGTATATCATAAAAAATTATATGATAGTGAATTATTAATTCAAGCCGATTTTCCTTATATTATTAATGGTTTTGGCAGTGATCATTATTCTAGTCGTTTATGTATTTCTAGTGAAGAAAATGAAATTCAAAATGAATATTCTCTGGAACATGAACAAATTTTTATTGGTTATGCTGCTGGTGGTGGTACACGTTCTACAACATTAAGTCCTATTACACATACAACATCCATTATAGGTAATATTATAACAATTAAAGTTGAAATAAAATTAATAGATAGTGATGATTCTTTAACTACAAATAATTGTATTTTTGTTATAACTGAAAAAAAACCATCATCTAAACTAGTTTTAACTAAATATATTGATCATGATGAAGTTATTAATATTACAAGTAATCTTTATATAAATCCTAATCAGCTATCATCTATTTTAGAAAATTATGAAACTAATAATTACGGTAAATGGAATTGTAACTCTTCTTCTATTTATTTTACTGAAGGTAATGTAGGTATTGGAACAAATAATCCTAGAGTAAAATTACATGTATATGGTAATATTGTTTCTACTGGTTATATTTCATCCGCTTATTCTGATATTCGTCTTAAAACTATCACTTCTACTATTACTAATGCGTTAGATACGATTACTAATATTAATGGATTTAAATATAAACATAATAATATAGCAAAAAATTATGGATATACTGATGATAATGAACATATTGGTATAAGTGCACAAGAAATTAGTAATTATATACCTGAAGTTGTATCATTAGCACCTTTTGATTTAGATAGAAATGATAAAGGTGATATTATATCTAAATCAGGCGAAAATTATTTAACAGTTGATTATGAAAAAATAATTCCTTATTTAATTGAAAGTATTAAAGAATTAAAAAAAGAAAATGATAGATTAAATAATCGTATAAAAAAATTAGAAAATATTGTTTTATAATTATAAATTTTATTTTTTTATTATTTATATTAAACAGATATAAATTTATGTCAAAATCTAGTTCTAATATTATTTTTTCTAATTTAGTAACTTTTCAAAATATTATTAATACATTATCTAATTTAGAAATTATTAATTCTAATTATATTTATAATCATTTATTTTCAGATTATATTAAAACTGGTAATTGTAACAGATTTATTATAAATGATATATATGATAGAAATGCTATATTTACATCAAATTTAATAACATCCAATTTTATTACATCTAATTTAACTATAAATGGTAATAATAATTTACCTTCATTATTAATAAATCAAGATAATTTAAATGAAAATATTATTGAAATTTATTCTAATAATAATGCTGTTTTTATGATTGATTCTAATGGTAATATTGGTATAAATAAAAATTATCAAGATATTGCTGAAAAATTTGAACTATTAGGAAATTTGAAAATTCAAGGTCATATTTACCCTGAAATTGACGATACTTTTAATTTAGGCACTATTAATAATAGATGGAAAGATTTATATCTATCTGGTAATTTAATTGCTTCAAATTTAAGTGTTATTGGTGATTCTACTATTCTTAATACAACTGTATATCAAACTGAACAATTACAAATTATTAATGATACTACTGCTACTAGTATGATAGTAAAACAATTAAGTCCTAATTTTAATGTAAGTGAATTTTATAATTCTAACAATCCAGCTTTAATAATTTCTTCTAATGGTAATATTGGTATAAATAGAAATGTTTCAGCAAATGATGAAAAAGTTGAATTATTAGGAAATTTAAGAATTGAAGGAAAT
>Ga0214923_10000671_pt1 | contig 50720 bp, 71 predicted proteins | sample LL1510_MetaG_FD_177993 | JGI IMG/M metagenome (GOLD analysis project Ga0214923, IMG submission 177993) | Freshwater microbial communities from Lake Lanier, Atlanta, Georgia, United States - LL-1510 | ecosystem: Environmental > Aquatic > Freshwater > Lake | place: USA: Georgia | collected...
AATGTTTCACGTGAAACATTAACCCTTAACCTTTCTGCAAAATAAATTACCCTTTATGGGTAACTATAGGTGCATGGCTTGGCTTTGTATGACTCCTGATCCATTGGATCATGCGCCTTTGTGCAAGGATCGTTGCACGTGAAACATGGTGCAGGGTGCATGGTGACTACGTAAAGGGGAGAGGCATAAGGCGCAAGGGGATTGTTTCCCGTGAAACATGGATCATGGCCCGTGGTTAAGTACTTACTGGAAAAAGGTAAGAGGTTAAGGGCCCATTAACCTTGATTAATATCTCATTACATACCGAAAAGGGATAATGATTGTACCTTTTTGGACAATGTTACCTGAAAATAAAAAGTTATTACCTGAAAAAGGTAAGGCCCCTTTTGCCACCATGGAAAGATTAGATATTTCAAAGGATTATTCTATATATCTTTTATATATCATTTTTTTAATAATAATAAAATATTAATAGTATAATATATATATATATATACTATTTTTATATTGTAAACACAAAAGCAGTTTTTGAAAAACACAAAAATTTATCTTTGTTTTTCAATGGCATAGCCAGGGGGCCTTTGGCAAAAAAAAATTATCCTTATTTTTCTAACAAGTTATGCCGAATATGTTGCATATTTTTTACTTTGTTACCCCTAACCCTTAATCTCTAACCTTTATTCGGTAGCAAATAACCAAGCGAGGCGCGGAGATTAGTCAATGAACCTTAGAACCTACACAAAGTGTAGCCAGCTTACCCCTGAACATGTATAAAAGCAATTTTATTGCGCAAATTAACCTTGACTCATGGGCCATGAACCGTTATATCTATTCACATGTAAAGGGCACTTCCGCCCTTTAATAGAAAGCGAGAGAAAACCATGGCAAATCAAATCCAAGTTCAAATCCAAGTTCAAATCAAAACAGTCTATGGCAAAGAGGCGATCTATCCTGTATGCGAGCAGGGCAAGCTTTTTGCGGCCTTAACAGGAACCAAAACACTTTCTCGCCAAAACTTGGAAATGATCAAGGCGCTTGGCTTTGAGATCGTTGTGCAGCAAGTGACCCTATAACCAATTAACCTAACCACGAAAGGAAAGACCATGAATCCCGAATCAATCCACCAAGGTTACTATTTTCAATATCCCGCGAAAATACTTCACGTTGAAAAACTGCCCGTGAATCCCGATTCACGTTTCACGTTTGAAGGGTATAATTTTCTGGAATTTGTGGGCAAATCCCTGTACATGGATTCCAAAACAGGCAAGCCCAAATTTCAAACGGTTAACAATCATGCCAGCTATTGGATAGAAGCGGCTCCGGGTGTTTTTGTAAGCCTTGGCGGTTTTTATGACAGAGAAAGGTTTAATGTGGCCATGGCGTTGCATATTCAAGCGGGCCGCATAGAGTCTTTAATTAAAGAATTTTTGGCGAATGCCGCCGATATACCCGCTTATGAGGCGCGGCAAGCGGCAGCTATAGCCGAGGAAAAAGCGGCGCAAGCGGCCGAAGATGCACGCCGGGAGGCCGAAGCGGCGAGAAGGGAAGAGGCCCGAAGGCAAGCCAGAGAGGACCAACTAACCAAGGCCCAAGAGTTATTCAAGGCAGGGGACCGCATACAATGGGAGGAATTCGAGGCGCTTTGCGAGAGGCACGGAATAAAAATAAATATGCGCACAAAGGGAAGCGGCCGCGCCTCGGTGAAGCTCATCGGCCATGAATCAATGAATGTTTTGACGGGGAGAAGGCCAGATATGGCCCTACGATATGCCAAGGAATTGTTTCAGAAATTGAACCCCACAACCTAACCAAGAAAGGACAAAAACCAATGACAACACACACTAAAGGGCCATGGCATATCGGGCTTAAACCTGGGCCGATTATCTATGATCAGCATGGCGCACAGATTGTGAGTATGCGCGAGGCGTTATTGCCCGATGACGAAAACATGGTAAACGCCAAGCTAATCGCCGCCGCGCCCGAATTATTAGCCGCGCTGGTGGAGTTTGAAAATTTGGCTCTCGGGATATATCAGTCCCAGAATTTAGATGAACCGTATGAGGCATCTCTATCAGTCCTTATCGATAAGGCACAAGCAACTATAGCACGTGCGCGGGGGCAGTCATGACTTATAAAACGACTGAAAAACAAATTGCGGGCCGCCGCTGGCAATTCATTCGGCGCAAGGGGCACACGGGGGCCGACTTCACGTGGGCGCGGCTGTATGATGACCGGCGTGGGGTGTGGATAGCCTTATCGGACCCTTGGCCAGGGGCCGATTATCCCTTGCGCGAGCTGATACGGCAAGCCGCGCAGGTATTCCCCGCCGAATAACCCCTAACCCTAACGAACCACGAAAGCGAGAAAGCCAATGGAACAAACAATTATCAAAAACCGGTACACTGGCGAAGTGATGTTAGAAGGCCAGCCACTAGAGTCGATTCTTGGAATGCACAAGCCCTGGCTGTTAGGCAAAGAAGGCGGCAGACGCGCATGTTTGCGCGGTGCAAACCTCATCGGTGCAAACCTCAGCGGTGCAAGCCTCGGCAGTGCAAACCTCAGCCATGCAAACCTCAGCGGTGCCGACCTGCGCGGTGCCGACCTCAGCCATGCAAACCTCAGCGAGGCCGACCTCAGCCATGCAAACCTCAGCGAGGCCGACCTCAGCCATGCAAACCTCAGCGATGCAAGCCTCATCGGTGCAAACCTCAGCGGTGCCGACCTGCGCGGTGCCGACCTCAGCGAGGCCGACTTGTGCGGTGCGAACATGAACGGTATTAGCTTGGAGGATACCATAGGAAACAAATTACAGGTAAAAAGCCTGCAACTTGAAAGATACTCAATAGCCTACACAGCTTTAGATTTGCAGATTGGTTGTAAGGTCTACGATATCTCTCAATGGTGGGCATTTGATGATATCACAATAGAACAAATGGACAAAGGCGCGCTGGATTGGTGGAAAAAATGGAAACCAATTTTGCAACAAATTATTGAGGCATCTCCAGCGACACCGACAGGGCGGGGAAAGGCAGGTAAGTGATGACACAAGCCAAATCGTGGAAAGATAACTATCGCGTAAATTTAACTACTGATTAACCCCTAGCAAAGAAAGCGAGAAAGCACCATGTACCCCTTAACCAAAATCAATAAAAAAACAAACGCCTTGCATGTTTGGATACACCCGAAAGACAGGCCGGATTTGCGCCGCGCCTTGGCCGAATATGGCCTAGCTACGGCATGGGCCGATTTGTGGGATCGTACTCAAGCAAGTGGCGGGATAGCACCAATGCCGCCCGAATTATGCGGCCTGACCGATGATCCTTATTGCTTGGCCGAATATGCAAGCCCCCTAGAGGACGGCAATGGGGTGCACGTGACGGGCCGATTGTGGCACTATCCCAACTATATGCTGGAATGCGCAATGGAAAAGCTGTTGCGGGGCCGAACCGTAGTCTTCGATTGCTGGCATGTGACGCCGGACGAAGGCGAAACGCGCAAATTTAACTACTGACTAACCCCAGAAAGCGAGAAAACACCATGAGGATATCCAAAACAGAATATCTAGCGCGCGGCGGGGGGAAGAATGAAGCACAATATAAAACACGATCAAAAAGCGGTCGCTGGGTGTATCACACAACAGACACGCCGTATGAGAGGGCCTTGAGGGCACAGCTGCGGGCAGCTGAGGCCCTTCAAAGTAGCGGCATTGGCTTTTATAAAGAGGTGGCAAGTTTTCTGGAAGCCGAACTAAGAGCCAGTAAACAAGGCAATGCTATGAAACACCCTAACCAGGAAAGCCCCGGACCATGACTCTTAGAGCACGCAGAGACCCGACCAGAATCGTGATGCTGAAGCGATTGCGGGGCCGATATGAGATATTCTTGCAGACCGAGAGTAAGGACCGGCGCCGATATCTGTATGTCAGAGATATACGCTACGGGATCAAGGCGAGGCCGACCATATGCCGGCGCCAATACCATAAAATCTCAGTGATATACCCTGGGGGGTTTGATCCACCTAGGTATGTGACCCAAGCCCTTGAAACCCTGTTTAAACGGCCCCACGGCCGGCAAACACGGTTTGCGCGGGCCGCTATGGCGGGGCCGACCGTGGCGAACGTGCAAGCGGCCTATACACCCTTAACCAAGAAGGACCTTGGACCATGACTCATTGCTCCCCGATCTGGCACCGAACCGGTGCCGACACTGGCTCCGGTGCCCCTGTGAAGGGCCGAGGCCGAAAGACGTGGCCCGAGATTATCCGAACGATCCGGCTTTTTCTGTATATGCTCAGCACGTTTGTGCTGGTCACGGGCATATGGGCCGGTGCCGATCGCGTGGCGACAAGCTACGCGACCTTAACCAAGGCCGTTGTCCGGCAAACTCACTGCGCCGAGCAATGGGCCGAGGTTTTAATGCCCTTGGCGAAGCGGAGCCGATCAACCCAAACTGTAAGAAAGGACTAAGGACCATGAAACTTTATTTTATTGACCATGCCACTGAGCAGGGCCGACGCCGACAATGGACAACGACCCTGCGCCGATTGAAACAAATCTATGCAGAGCTGGCCGACGACCAGAAAGCCGATGCCGTGGCCGAGGCCTACGAGTGCCCCCGCACGACGAAAAAAATGCAGGAGCAGTGGGCCGATTTTCTTGGTCGGTTACAGGCCGCGCCGAAGGAGATGCCCGCCGACGCCGATCTTGCCGTGGTTCCTCAGGCGCCGGTGCCGCGCCTCCCCTATCGCGCCCTCGTGTCGGCACGTTACGATATGCGATGGACCATGGACCAATATCAATGGCCCGTGGAGTTGGTGATCACCGATAAGCAGACCGGCGCCGTTTATTCTTTCGGCAAGGATCTCGATGAAGCCCGGCGCGTGTACCAGCGATTGCAAAAAACTTTTCGTGGCAGCCACCGAGTTTTCGAGGCCGAAGTGGCAAAAGTTTTGGAAGAGAGGAACCATGTTAACCAAAAATAGATTGACACACACCGACCGTTGCCGTACCATCCAGCCCCAGAAAGGTAGAAAGACCATGGACCATGAATCTCGCGCCGACATGCCCGACTTTAACGCATGGGCTTTCGCTATTTTTCGCCTGACATTCGGAGAAAAAGAAGACGAGCAGGTGGTGATTGACCGCCTGAAGCTGGCGCTTGCGGCAGCTTATAGCCGAGGCTTCGCGCATGCTGTGGCCGGTGCCGACCTCCCTAAAAAAGCAAAACCTCGGAAACCCCACAAGCCCAAGCCGCGGGGGAAAAAATGACAAGATATGTGCATGTAGCCCAGTTGGTTGAGGCGAATCCTTGTGCGCACAGGGAGGAAAGATACAGGTTCGAGTCCTGTCATGCACACCACAACAAAGGAGAGAACCAATGACCGCAACACAATTCTTAGATTACATTCACAAGGCGGGAAGTGTTCCCGAAAAGCTTGAAGCTGTGGCTGAATACCTGAATGATTACCCAAATACACCCGTATTTGACCTGAAGTGCATGCTCCGGGCTGCAGCGTACGCTTCTCGTAGAGGTATTAGAAAATACTACCCTAGCGCAGAGCCGTCACCCCAGTACGATGACGATGGAGCCTAGGACATGGCGATCTGCGATGTTTGCGCAGCACAAAACAAGTGTACGTGGCCCGAAGGGCATGTATGCACGTGGTGGTGCGGCCACTGTGACCATTGCGGTTTGGACGATCAATCAGTTTGCGACGAGAGCGATTGGCAGTGGCCCAAGGGATCTCGGAACTGGGGACAAAGGGAGTTTTAACCGTGAACACACAGGAGGCTGAAATGCCCTTGGACATTGCGCCCTTAGACCCGAACGATCCGGCAGTCATCGACGAAGTGATGTTTGATGTTGTTCAGCCATTGACCATTGATCCTGATACATTGAAAGAGCTCATGGATATGGGTATCGTAGATACAGGTTTCTCGCTTCAGGACAAAGAAGCGTGTCTTAGCTTGCGTTTTTGTGCCCTAGAGTGGGAATACGTCTCCGCGGAACGTTCCCCGATCCCTGAGCATGGAGGGGCGGTCATCTGGCCTGGTTACAGTGAAATTGTAACCTATGAGATACAGCCCTCTCTTGATACACTGGAGAGGCTGGGCTTTAAGATAACGGCAAAAGGCCTTGGGTCCATTGAGAATTACAAAGAAACATTAGAGGCGGAGGCTGCGTATGGAATCTAAAGATATTTTTCTCTACAACACGCTGACGCGGCAAAAAGAAACATTCAAACCTGTGGATGATAAAAACGTGCGCATGTATGTGTGCGGTCCCACCGTGTATGATCGCGCCCACCTGGGCAATGCGCGGCCGGTGGTGGTGTTTGATACGCTGTTCAGGTTGCTGCGCCACAAATATGGCCACAACCATGTCACCTATGCCCGCAACATTACCGATGTTGATGATAAAATTATGGCCCGCGCCCATGAAACGGGTGAGAGCATTGAAAGCCTGACCACACGCACCACGCAGGCCTATCATGATGATATGGGTGCGCTGAATGCACTGCCCCCCACCATCGAGCCGCGCGCCACAGGCCACATTGCCGAGATGATTGCGCTGAATGAGGTATTGATTGCAAAAGGTCATGCTTATGTGGCCGAAGGTCATGTGCTTTTTCATGTGCCCAGCATGAAAAATTATGGCCAGCTTTCACGCCGCAGCCGCGATGAGCTGATTGCCGGCGCGCGGGTGGATGTGGCACCCTATAAAAAAGATGCGGCCGATTTTGTGTTGTGGAAACCCAGCGCGCCCGATCAACCAGGCTGGGAAAGTCCGTGGGGTCGTGGCCGGCCTGGCTGGCACATTGAATGTTCGGCCATGGCGCGCAAACATTTGGGCACGACGTTTGATATTCATGGCGGCGGGCTCGATCTTATTTTTCCCCATCATGAAAATGAAATTGCACAAAGCTGCTGCGCGCATGATGGCGCGCCACTGGCCCGTGTGTGGATGCATAACGGATTTCTGACCATCAATCATGATAAAATGAGTAAATCGCTGGGCAATTTTTTTACGGTGAATGATCTGTTGCAGAAACATCATGGAGAAGTGATACGCCTGGCGCTTTTGTCGGCGCATTATCGCCAACCGCTGGATTTTTCTGAAGAAAAGCTGCAAGAATGCAAGGTGACGCTGGAAAAATGGTACAGCGCTCTTGGCAACTGCACAGAGATTGAAAACGAGTATGCTGATTTAAGCCAGCGCCACCAACTGCAGGTTTTTGGCCCCGCTGAAGAAGCGCTGTGTGATGATTTGAACACGCCACAAGCCATGACAGAATTAAACCAACTTGCTGCAAAAATATTTAAGTTGCCTCTTGGCTCTGATGAACGAAAAAAATTGTCTCACACCCTCAGATACTCAGCTCAATTCCTTGGGCTGCTGTATTGGACGATTGACAGACCTGTACTTGATGCCCTGCTTCGAGAGTATGCTCAGGCGCGATACAACAAAGATTTTGCCAAGGTTGACCAATTACGCGCTGAGATTCAAAAGCTGGGCGTGCAAATTGAGGATGGCCCCAAGGGCACATATTCACTTCGGCCATTTTGGAGATCGTTTTGACTGACATCGCCGCCGCAATGCTCGCCGTGTCGCTGATGACTGGCCTTCCCGTCCCGCCTCCGCCCATCGTGGTTGAGACGCGCGAGGAAATGCCTTGCGCTGGCGAAGCAAAAAGGCCAGTCGGCTTGTACTGCATGGGCCATGTTTGGTTGCGCGATGACGCAACACAAGCTGTCGCTGTGCATGAGATGGTTCACCATTACCAACATCACTACCACGCCGAGATGTTGGAATTACATGCGTATGAACTTGAACGGAAATGGAGCAGACAATGAAAATCAAGGAAATAATCTCACAGCACCGTCGCGACTTTACTGCCGTGTACGAATGCGAACACTGCGGGCGCACAGAACGTGGTAGTGGCTACGATGATGACAACTTCCACAGAAATGTTATACCTGCGAAAGTTTGCAGGTCATGCGGCAAAACAGCGGCAGATAACTATAGGCCGATGGCAACGAAATACGCAGCGCATGAGGTAGTGTGATGACCGACACACTTGCAAAAATAGCCGAGCTGCAAAAGCAGATTGATGAGTTGAAAGCGAAGGCTGAGGTAGAGAAAGAGTGGCCGCAAAAAGGAGATACTGTTTATAGTTTGCACTCCGACGGTTATATTAATGTCATTGTTTGCGGATATGATGTTAAAGTGCTGGTAGAACGAACTGAACGCGGTGAAATATTCTTGACATTGGATGAAGCCAAGAAGCACGACCGCTGGAAAATACTAGACAAAAAGCTGCGCGATTTGGGGGCATCTGAGGAGAATTATTTTCCTGTTTTACGGCAGATTATTGAAGCATACCCAGCAACACCAACAGGGCATGAAAAGGAAGGTGAGTGATGACACACGACTACAGGCACACACTCACCCCTTGGGTGTTAGAAGATAGACGTGAGCGCGGCGAAGGATTTTCAATTAAGTCACCTTCGGTACATTACTCATCTTGCCTTGTTGCTCACTACATTGGCGAAAGTGACGCGAAGTTTATTGTGCGAGCCTGCAACACATATGATGCTTTGGTTCGGATATATGAAGCTGCGAAAAAAGTAATGGACTTACTCGAAAAGCACGGCTCAGACGCAGTGCCCCATTTAATGGATACCGACGAAAATTGCGGGCAGAAACTTCGTGAGTTTATTGCGGAATATACAAAGATTATCGAACCAAAAGCAGGTGAGTGATGACCAAGCAAGAAAAACACCATATTGGTGATGGGGTTTATGTTCATCTAAACCAGTTTAACCAGATTGTGCTTGAGAGCAGTTTTGGCTTTGGTGGGGAGGCACAAAACGTCATTTATTTAGAACCTGACGTAATGCTTGAACTTATTAAGTTTTCATTACAAGCAAAGGCACGAAACAATGACTGACAAACCCGAACTTAAACCCTGCCCGTTTTGTGGTGGAACTGATTTGGAATTCGATTCCAATATATGTTGGGAGTGCAATCAGGAGAAACTTGTACAAGCCACTATAGAGTGTAAAAAATGCGACTGTACGATGTACGCTGACTACGATGACGCACTAATAAAAAAATGGAACACGCGGCATGATGAAGCAGTTTTAGATGAGATTGAACACAGGTTTTCTTGCGTGCTTGAAAAGGCCACTGGAGGCATGATGAGCAAGACGAATTACGATAAGCAAACTATGTACACACAAATAGATGAATTTTTAGACCGAGAACGCCAAGAAGCTTATCAAGAAGGCTACGATTGGGCAAAAAAGAAGGAAAGATGAAACACGACCACAGAGATGCGCTGGAAAATGCTGCCACAAATAATATAGAGTTTTATTCCGATGGAACGCCAACTTTTAGAGGGTTAGATTGAAAGGCTCTCGAACGATGAACGACGACAGACACTCTTGCATAGGCGATTGCACGCCAAAAGAAAGCGCCGAGCAGTACGCGGACCACCAAGATTGCTGTGTGCGTTTGCTGCAAAAGCTTGGATTTCATGAATTGGCTGAACAAAGAACAAAATGCAGGAAGGGAGGGACCGATGTCCGCAACGAACCAACTGACTCTTGATTCTTTCCTTAAGTTTGTGGGAAAAGAGCCCACTGAAGCTTTTTACATGCTGGCAACCAGGGCGTTTTCTGCGTGGGAAGAGGAGTCCGTTACGGGGGAAGATGTGTGCCAATTTGCTCACGCACTTTTTGCCTTTACACTCGCCACTGTTTTAAGTAATATAGACGACAGAGAGGTAGAAAGAAGCCCCCATGAATCAATCCATTAAACTATCCGAGGCTTCGCTACGATTAAACCCTAGGGTTTTTGTCACCCAAGGCACTGACCTTGATTTATCCAAAGCGGCCCGTTTTGGCGAGCTTGAGGTTATCATGCCCACTCGCACAAATATTGTAGCGGCCTCCAACCCCACCTTCTGGCGTATTTTTGATGGCCTCAAAGATTTTAATGGCGACACCGACTACCTTCTTCCGCTGGGGGATCCTGTTGTTATCGGACTTACTTTTTTATCGCTGGCGGAAAAGAACTTAGAGACCCTGCGAATACTTAAATGGGACCGACACCTCAACGACTACTATGTCGTTAAACTTAACCCGCGGAGGAAACCATGAATCTTGGACCCTTAACCTTGGATAACCTATTTGAGGACAGTCAAACCATGGTTCCGATCAAGGGGACTGCTCCTTCCTTGGCGGAACTTCAAGCCGTTGGGAAACAAATACAGGACATCGATAATTTAATAATGTCCTTGGAGGAACGGTTAAAGATTGCGAAAGAGCAACGAGAACACCTCTCAGAGCAACGGCTACCGGATCTTATGGCAGCGTTGCAGCTTAAAAGTTTTACCTTGGAGGACGGAACAGTGTTCGAGACCGCCCAGATGGTGAGTGCCTCCATTAAGGAAGATAAAAGAGAGGATGCTCACGCATGGCTAAGAGCGCGTGGTCTGGGGGACATTATTAAAAACGAAGTTATTACCACTTTTGGGGCAGGGGAGGACGAAGACGCCCAGCGCCTTATGGAAACTGTCCGAGACCTCTCTTCAGAAGGTAAGATAAATTATGGTAAACTCGATCGAGTGGAGCGGGTTCACCCACAAACCCTTAAATCAATGGTCAAAGACCGTTTGGCGAAAGGGCAAGATTTGGATGTCGAACTTCTCGGTATTTTCATTAAGGATGTTGCCGTAATGAAGATGGCCAAGAAAAGGTAACGTCGACCTGCGACAGACGTGACAGCTTGGATAGACAAGCATAACCAAGAAAGTGAGAACGAAACATGACCAAACAAGCAAAATCCAAAGAACTGGCTTCAGTAAAGTCAACTGAGCTTGCTCTTGTCGATACGGATCTTATCAGCATGGTCGCTGAAGATTCAGGGATGGGTTTGCAGAATCTTAGCAGCAATGACATGCAGACGCCTATTCTGCGGTTGCTGCAAGCCAATTCTCCTATCTGCAAGAAATCGGACCCTGCTTATGTTCAAGGGGCCACCGAAGGGGACTTCTATAACAACGTAACGGGAAAAGTGTACAGCGGAGAGGAGGGGATTAATGTCATCCCTTGCCACTTCGAGAAAGTGTATATCGAGTGGAAAGCAGGACGGAATGGTCTGGCGGGGATTCACCCTTCGGACACACCTAAGCTTGCAGAGCTACGCACCGTAAAAAATCAGGAAGGTCGAGAAGTACAAGTGCTTCCTAACGGGAACGAGTTTGTTGAAACAAACCAGCACTATATTCTTATCCTGAACGAAGACGGTACGTTTGAACCTGCGGTGCTCGGTATGTCGTCCAGTGCTCTTTCAGCATCGCGTCGGTGGAACACGTTGATGAAACAAGTCATCCTGAAAAAGGACGGGCGCAGTTTTATCGCTCCCAGCTTTTATACCGTATACAAAGTGCAGTCCAAGACTTCGGTCAAAGACAAGTATAGCTGGGCCTCGTTTAATATCAGCCCTGTGGGTCCTGTCTCATCGGTCGATGTCTACAACGCCGCAAAAAATTTCCATCGTAGCATTGCTGAGGGACGGGTTAAAGTGAAACATGAGGTTCCTGACGAGGCTCCTGCGTCGTCAGTCAATGTATCTGACCTTGACGGATAATGGATGGGCACCCCTATGGCCTTTGATCCTCGAACTGCGCCCGAAGGAAAAAGGGTATACTGTCACGAGTGTCTCATGTGGATTAGTGACCACATGCGGAAAGACCTCTATGCAGCGTATCGAACCAACAGTGCAGGAAAAGGACTTTATCTCCCCGTGGAGGAAAAAGTCACTAACAGACTTCTTTCCGAACATATCGCGGGGGAAAAACCCATAGGACAATATCTTTTGCTGCCACCTGAACGCAATACAGTTCGGGTGGCAGTGATCGATATTGACGATAAAAAAAGACAAAAGGATTGGAAAGACCTGTGCGGGATTGCGGCGCATATTTGCGACACGCTAGGGTCTGCCTATGCTCCATGGGTATGCCGCTCTGGCTCTGGTCACGGTATCCATATATGGTTTTTCTGGCCCTCTCCGCAGCGGGCAGTTTATGTGCGACAAGCGTTACGCCCTGTTGTGGACAAGATGCGGGTTAAATACGATGTAAGCATTGACTTGTTTCCCGCGCAGGATGAAGCAGCCCAGCTTGGGAACCTTGTCGCCGTACCTTTCTCTCGCAAGTCGCGGTATATAACTAATTTGGGCACCGGCGATGTCCATAGTGACCTTTCGACATGGGAAGGCCCTCTGCCACGTTACTCGGCAGATCTGTATGAACAACAGATCATGGACCTTGATTCCTTGATCGAGGACGCTGGAAAAGGCCTACCGTCAGAGAATGATGTTGCCTACGGCCCTGTGGACATACCCACAATTAAAGAGGCTCTCTCGTTTGTTTCGAACGATGACTACGCTGTCTGGATACGGGTAGGACTAGCTTTGAAAACAGCAGCGGGTAGCGGGCAGCTTACAGATGAGGAAGGGAAAGAGATTTGGGATTCATGGTCGAAGAACAGCCCTAAGTACGATGCTTGGAGAATTAACTACGACTGGAACAGGTTTAATGAGAGACGCAGTGGCGTAACGCTGGGCACCGTCTGGCACTATGCCTATCGCGGCGGATGGAAGGGCCCTGCACCGTCTGCCGTGGCTAATGACACACCTTCGGAGGCGCCTTCTCCCCCTGTGATGTCAGCAGCACAGGGGCAAAACAAAAACCCGACATCTTCCGGTGGGTCTGAAAATATACAAGAAGTGAACCGAGATCATTTTGTGGCACGGGAAGGAAGTAAGTATTTTATATTCAAGGAAGTTTTGGACGATGATTTTAAACGGCAGTCCGTTGTGAGGTTGACCAAGCAAGATTTTCTAATTGAGTTAGCGAATAAAATGGAGCTGTCGTATACAAAGACCGGACGACTAAGCAGTGAACCCTTGGCAGAGGCGTGGTTAAAAAGCCCCCACCGGCGGCAGTACGAGAGTATTGTTTTCAACCCTGAGGGAGCTCCGGAAAACACCTACAACCTGTGGCGTGGATTTACGGTTAAGCCTTCCTCCGAAGGCTCTTGCGAATTGTTTAAAGAGCATGTGCTCAACAACATCTGCCGAGGGGATGAGAACGTCTATAACTACGTCATGAATTGGTGTGCGTTTACGATACAGTTCCCTGGCACTCCGATTGGAACTGCTCTTGTTCTACGAGGTGGACAAGGCACAGGCAAAGGAACCTTAGCTAAGGTTATTGGTAATTTGTTCGGCCAGCACTTTATTCACGCCTCTAATAAAAACACCGTTTTTGGCCGATTTAATGCGTGCCTCCACGACTGCATCCTTCTATTTCTGGACGAAGCGTATTGGGCGGGGGCGAAGGCAGAACAATCAACTCTTAAAGCTTTAATCACCGAGCCTACGCTTCAAATTGAAGGTAAGAATAGAGACACGATCACGACCAAAAATATGGTGCACACCATCATCGCCACCAATAATGATTGGTCGGTTCCCACTGACTTGGACGATCGTCGTTTCCTAACGCTTCATGTCGCAGACACACGGGCCAGAGACTACACCTACTTTAACGCACTATACGATCAGTTGAAACGAGGCGGCTACTCGCGGTTGTTGTACGAACTGCAACAGCGTCAAGTTTCGGAGTTTCAGCCAGCGGCCATTCCAGGTACACCAGAATTGTGGGTACAAAAAAGAAACTCACTATCAAGTATCGGAGAATGGTGGCTGGAGCGATTGCAGCAAGGGACACCTGGTTCTAGCATTAAAGATTGGGATGTTGCTGTTCCTGTTACGGCTATGTACCACGATTATGTAGACTACTGCGAGCTGGCAAAAATTCGTTCGACCGGAACAAGTACTTGGTTTATGCGGAAGCTTTCAGAGATGATCCAACACAGGGAGATCGCTGACCGACGAACTTTAACAGAGGGGATTGTTACCCGAAAAGGTGTGCTTGAGCCTGGCACACGCCAAGTGTTTTGGCGACTGCCTTCATTAAAAGAATGCCGTGAGATTTTTGCGTTACAGGCCAAGGCAGAGATCATCTGGGACAGTATCCCTGAAACTGTCGCCCAAAAGAAAAGGAGAGAGTCCGATGAAATACTTATCTAACCTGTGCCGTTATTTCAGTAAGTTGTTTATGAAAAAGGAAGAGACACTTTATGTGCGGATGTTAAAATTTCATATTGCGAACACAACGCGGATATACCGATGAACGATACGGAACGAACCGCGGCAAAAATCCTGCATGACCTGGAAGAAAGATCCGCACTCGGCCCTGCTCAAAAATCCATACTTATACAAAACCACATCTCGGAACGTGTTGAAGAGGCGCGGGATCAGATTTGTTTTATGCTGTATTCTCGCCTTCAGGTCGAAAAAGTATATCGGCTTGAAGCCAAAGTCCCTGCACCTGAATCCCTATATTTTTCTCGTGCCCTAGAAGAGCTTATCGAGTTTATAAAAAGTTCTCCCGTTTAACTTTCTTTTAACCATAGCGCGTGTATATATCCAACGGCTCGCAGAATAGTTCTGCAAGCATAGAAAGCTAGAAAGGAAGGTTGGTATGTATCATGATGCTGACAATGACGATGGACACCACAACGTGGGCCTTGAAGTTGGCTCTCTCGTTTTGGTCTTTTTAATTACGTTCTGTTTCCTCTTGAAGATATACGGTTAGGGGGAATCATGGGCTACTACATTGAGCACGGCGCAGCGACAGGTGATCCGAGTGGATTATTTATCGGCATCATTGCTGCGGCCATTATTATCCCCATCATTAGTGGGATGAGTAACTTCATCGTCTCTAATGAAAGTCCACAGGACAGATATGTAAAATCTATCCGCAAGGAGCTTCAACGCCGCCGTAGACGGGAAGCAGACAAGTGGAGGGACTATGAATAGCCACGAGGAAATTTCCCTTATCGGGGCGGTTTTACTTTTGCTGACATGGCTCTTTTCCTTGGGGGTAGGCAATGATACATGATCGATACCAACTTATGTGGTGTGCAGGTAGATTTTATCTATTTGACCGAACCAAGGGGAAACTTGTTGACGATTCTTGGTCCACACGAGAGCAAGCAGAAGCATACCTAAAGCTAGAACTGTCTGAGCAAAAGTTCGAAGACACAGTGTTTGCGCTTACTGCCTGTGCTGCTTGGAGATGAGCAGAGTGTGGTCTCCCCAGAGACCACACTTCTCCTGACATTTACCATTTTTCTGTATACAGATATGACAATCTCGTGTATAGCTTTTCCCAGAGAGCTAGAGAACGCATGACTCACCCCACAGGTCTCATTTATCTTGACGGTCCTGACGGCGCAGGAAAAACAACCTTAGCTAAGTACTTTGTGGAAAAGCACGATGCTCATTATGTGCATCTTACAAGACCCCCGCAAGGAGAGGCTTGGGCAGTTCATAGTAGCGCACTGTGCGATTGTTTAAGACGTTCGGTCTATCAGCTTGTTGTGCTGGATCGAAATTTCTTGAGTCACTGTATCTACAATCGGCTCTACCACTCAGGGGCAGAATATCCTTACGCCGCGCGGCACTTGGATAGGTTACTTTACCGGTATCGAGCACTAAGGGTTCTTTGTATCGCCCCCGTCGAGTACATTAAGTCGACACACAAACGTATGGTGGAAGAACGATCCGAGATGTACACCACAGGCATGGGAAAGGTTGCCCAAGCTTATCTAGACCTTTGGTCAGGAGACAAAGGGTTAATGCCCCATGACGTCCTTTCTTTGGATTACACAGAACTGCTTACGGCACAGGGAGGTGTCTCACTACTGGACGATTGGCATCAGTATAATGTCCAAGAGGTTATCGAAGGGGAAACAACCTTAGCAGAGCAAGCGGATATATTGCTGCAGCATCTCGGTGCACGGTTCACAAGAGACAACGATCCTGATTTACGAAAAATATGTTTATCCGAAAGCTACAATCTGACAGGGTGTCCCACAAAGTTCTCTGTTTGTTTGGTAGGGGATCAGTTAAGTGTGGCGCCTCCAACAGAATCCTATCCTTTCCTTTATGACGACAATTCAAGTCAGTTTCTTGCTAGGACACTGCACCAGGTAGGCGCGGATGAAACCAAAATCTGCATCGTCAATTCGGATGGGTTTAGGTCTCCGTCTGACGAAGTTTTGTTTAACTATGCTGTGCGTAATGCTCATCGCGTTATTGCGCTGGGTGAACTGGCTTCAAAGCGTTTGGACAAGTGTCGGATACTGCATACGATGGTTCGGCATCCGCAAGCAGCGCGGCAATTCAGTTACCATGACGATGGTTATATGCACGAGCTTCGTGCCGCATTACATCCGAAGAAAAAGAGCCGCTAATGATGATCGAGCACGACTTCGACCGTGAGTGGTACCAAGAGGTCATTGACCTGTGTATGCGTTATGACGACATTTTCTCCGCATGGGAGCTTGACTTCATTAGTAGTCAACATGAACGTCTCGAACTAGATTCTCAGTATACTCCGTCCGAGAAACAAAGAGACATCTACACGCGGCTGCATACCAAACTTCTCACGCACGGATTTACACAATGAAAAATAACTTACCTGAAGTTCAGTTTTTCCCCGTTACGCAGTTCCCTTCAGGGCTGTACCAAGCCAAGGTGGTGTCTCTGGACACTGAAACGTGTGACCCGAACCTGCTAAACATCGGTCCAGGCTGGACAAGGCGCACGGGGGATAAAGCCGACGGGTTTATCGCTGGGGTGTCTTTCGCGTGGGAAGAAAATGGACAGATACAGACCTGTTATATTGCCTTGGCCCATGAGGGCGGCGACAACACTGAGGGGTGGGACACTATCGGTGCGCTGTCGCAATTTATATCGTCGTTTAAAGGACAATGGATCTTGACTAACGGTATGTACGACCGTGGCTGGCTGCGATCGATGGGAATTGAGTTTCATCCCGAAGCAGCACTTTGGGATGTGCAATGGGCAGAAGCTTTATTGGACGAAAATAAACAAAGCTATCGATTGGCTGCGCTGGCGGTAGCTTATGGGTTGCCCCCAAAGGATGAGACGCTATTGACAAGCGCGGCAAAAGCCATGGGCTACAATCCGAAAAGCGAGCTTTATAAATTACCAGGCCGTTATGTCGCCCCTTACGCGGAGCAAGACGCACGTCTTGCTTTACAAATTTTCCGCCAGCAGGAACCTGAGATCGTTGCCCAGGGGCTTACTAAAGTTTTGGAGCTGGAGCACGACCTTCATCCTTTACTTTTAGAGATGCGGTGGCGGGGCGTTCGAGTGGATTTGGATTTAGCCGAGCGAAAGAAGACAGAGTATAACAAAGAATACGAAACCGCACGGGACGACATCGCAAGGCTTGTGGGGTTCCCCGTCGAGGTGTTTGCTGCGGAATCAGTTTCCCGCGCCTTTACCGCGCAGGGCATAGATTTTCCGCGCACAGGAACCGGTAAACCTTCTTTCACAGAACCTTGGCTTGCCGCAAATCCAACGGACCTCGGAAAATTAGTTACGAAAGCAAGAAAATATTACAAAGCCGCCAACACCTTTTGCGGCAACATGATCATGGATCATGCTCACAATGGCAGAGTGCATTGTGATTTCCATCCTTTACGTTCCGACGAAGGAGGAACAGTGTCGGGAAGGTTCAGTAGCAGCGACCCAAACTTGCAGCAGGTTCCTGCCCGTGACCCCGCGATTGGTACCGCAATCCGCAGTATGTTTTTACCCGAAGAAGGCCAGCTTTGGGCGAGTTGCGATTACTCGCAGCAAGAGCCAAGGCTCACGGTGCATTATGCGGCGAAACTTGGGCTATACCGCGCAGATTTTGCGGCGAATAAATACAACCAAGAACCAGATACAGACTACCATAGCTTTGTGGCATCGCTCGTGTTCGGCGAAAATTTTACGCCAGACCAGCGTAAAAAGGCCAAGACGATTAATCTGGGTTTAGCCTATGGCATGGGCGGTGCGAAACTCTGTAAACAACTTGGCTTGCCCACGCAGCAGAAAAAATTTTCCTTCAGAGAAGGTTTAATGGAAGTTGCAGGACCAGAAGGAGAAGAGTTGTTTCGACGGTATCACGAAGAAGTTCCGTTCATCAAGCTTTTGTCCAAAGAGCTTACTAATCTTGCAGCGGAACGTGGTTATATTACAACCTTGTCTGGACGCAGATGTCGTTTTGATATGTGGGAACCCTTCCACGGCGGACGTGCTCTCCCTCGGGAAGAGGCGGAAAAACAATTTGGTCTTGGGATAAAACGTGCGTTTACATACAAAGCTCTCAATCGCAAGATTCAAGGCGGAAGTGCAGACATGATAAAAGTTTCTTTACGAAACTTGATGAGGGAGGGAATTACCCCCCTGCTCACGATCCATGACGAAAATTGTTTTTCAGTTGCCGATGCGGCTGAGGCAAAACGGTGTGCAGAGATTATGCAAAACTGCGTAAAACTTCTCGTACCTTTGAAGGTGGATATGGATATTGGCCGTAGTTGGGGCGAAGCTAAACCCGTGGAGGAATGACATGGATCGGTTAGAACTTAAAGCTTACGACACGTTGAAGGGGATATACCCTTCTCCTCGCACAGATTGGCAACGGATCGAAGGCTGGGCTACAACAGGAGCTCCAGACACGAATGCTTGCCACAAAGGCGTGGAAGCATGGTTTGAATTTAAGTATATTGACGCCTCGGTGCAGGGTCAGGCTCTTGTAAAAGCCAAGTTTCGTCCCGCGCAACTTGCGTGGATTACACGCCGCGTCAAATGCAGGGGACGTGTATACATTGTGTTACAATTCCGTGACGGGATGCTTATTGTTCCAGGGTCAAGGGTCAAGGATTTATCGGAAGGGGTGCGGGTTCCTATGCTTAAAGAGTGGGCGATTGCACCTGCCCGTATCTTTGAAAATTTGGTTGCAAATTAAGATGAAGTACGATACGTTGCCTGTAGACCGCTAGAGAGAAACGAATGTCTGTTCCCATTACTTTACCGAGAGATCAGCTCTTCAAGACGGTGCCTTATCAGCACCAAATTGAAGCTCTCATGCTTTCGCGAGAGCAAACTAATTTTGCTCTTTTAATGGAGATGGGCACAGGGAAATCAAAGGTCGTTATTGATACAGCCAGTTATCTATTTTCGCAAGGGAAGATAAATTGCTTAGTTGTCATGTCTCCTAAAAGCGTGACACGTGGGTGGTCTACTCAACAAGTCGAGGCTCATTTACCTAATGAGATTGATCGAATTGTTTTGACATGGGGGGATCCCATGCGAAAATTTAGGGACCAGGAAGAGTGGTTCTTCGAGGACAATAAAAATCTTATGACGACGCTTCGTGTATTTTCGATGAACGTGGAAGCAGTAGCCACAGATAAAGGTTATGACTACCTAGAAAAAATTTTACGCAGCTTCCGCTGTCTGCTTGTAGTGGATGAGGCAACGACAATAAAAAACCCCAGTGCTAAAAGAACTAAGGCTTTAACAAAGTTAGGTAAGCTTGCAAAATACCGGCGTATCTTAACTGGTACGCCCGTGACAAATTCTCCTTTGGATGTGTATGCCCCTTTCAATTTTCTTGAAGAGGGCCTTCTTCAATGCACAAGTTTTATTTCCTTTCGGAACCGCTATGCCGTGACACGGAAAAGGCAGGTTAATGGACGTGCCTTTGATGAAGTGGTTGGTTACCAGCGTTTAGATGAATTACAAAAACTAATATCCAAAGTTAGTTTCCGTGCCTTGAAGAAAGATTGTCTTGATTTGCCTGAGAAGATATACACGACCCGTTACATCGAATTGACTCCAGAGCAGCGAGCTTACTACAAAAGCCTCAAAGAGGATGCGCTTGCATGGTTATCCAATGGGGATTTAGTGACAGCTCCCCTAGTTATAACGCGGTTGCTACGCTTCAGACAATGCTTGTGCAACATAGCGCCTACTGAGGATAAAGACACGTTGAAGCTTTCTGCTCACAGTCCTCGGGCAGACGAGGTGATGAAGATACTTGAAGAGACGCAGGGGCAAAAAGTTATTATCTGGTCCAATTTCATTCCAAGTATTAACAACTTAGCTAACCTCATTGCGGAGACGTATGGGCCCGATAGCGTGGCTAAGATATACGGAGACATCTCCGGCCCAGACAGACAAAGTATCGTAGAGCGTTTTCAGGACAGTAACAACCCTTTATCTTATATCGTATCCAATCCACGTACGGGAGGTTTTGGTATCACACTAACCGCCGCTACCGTGGTTATCTACCATGACCACGACTGGTCCTTAGAGGTGCGCTTGCAGTCAGAGGACCGTTGTCATCGCATCGGGCAAAAACACAATGTCACCTACATCGATCTCGTGTCCCCTGGCACAATCGATGAGAAGATTGTAGGGGCACTGCGCCGCAAAGAGGATCTTGCGTCCCAAGTGTCGGGGGACAATCTACGTAAAATTTTGGAGGATCATGGCTGATATTATTGAATTGCGCCCTGGGTATACGCGGCGAAAACTTTCGGAGTTAGAACGCTCTTTGATATATAGCCAAGTGGCGATGGCCTTGGTAGGGTTGTACCAATACCAAGCGTTGCTTCACGCGCTGGAAATCCTCCGGAGGCCCATTTCCCATGAACAATAACATGGTAGTTTCCGAAACTTCTGCAAAACTAAAATACATATCGAGTGCTGTGCTCGAATCTTTATGTATGGCCCATTTAAAAACGCTATGTAAAGAGCTTCTGGCTCATTTACCTAACCAACCGGTCGTGTTTGATGCACAAGATGTCTTGACAATTACCTTAACTCTCAAAACAGGAGAACCCTATGGTGAACCGTCTAACCCCACAAAAAATTAAATCGTTCAACGAAAGATTGCTTACACTGGATAGTATTCGGGCCGAGATTGATCGTGTACAACAACTGAAGCAACTTTACCCTGAAAGCGCAAACAAACTTTTTGTTGCTATTGTGAGTACGAGTCCTCTCCGACAAACTCCTCGCGCGGACGGAACAGCGGACGTCCATTATCATCTTACGGATGAACAATGCTCATACTACGAGCTACCGCTGACAGTAGAGAAATTGCTCAGTCAAGTTCTAAATGGGTTGCGAGACAAACTGAAAGCCCAGAAAAAACTTCTTCAAGACGATGGGGTTGAGATTGAATAACTTAGCTAAAACAGCTGTGGAACTGGAGTCTCTGGAACGTCTGCTTACATCCGGCAAATCTATTTATGCTTATGCCGTCTCTGTCTGCCCTCTTTTGACTGATGAGGAATTGAACAACGAACATCGTGTTCTGCAACAATACTTTAGTTCCCATAAATTCAGTCTACTGCCTCGACTAGAGCGTCACCGTGGCAACACAACGGAGCGGCGAATTTTGATCTTTTGTAGCGGCGGTATTGGGGACACTTTACAGATTGCACCGATTGCCGAAAAGTTGCGGCAGACGTATGCGCCATGCGTCATTTTCGTGTGTGGCACAAGTTCCCGTCAGGTACACACTCTTCGGTACTTTCCATTCATTGACGAGGCAGGTTTTATTTCGCAGAACCGGCAGCAAAGGGCAAAACTTATAAAGGCTCTTCGGCGAATAGATTTGTTCGATTTAATCGTTGATTGGTCTTATGTCTCCATCCCTTACGAGGGGAACGGTGGAAGAATCCCTGTAGCGAAAAAGATACTGAAAGAAAAGGAAGTTCTTCTTCATCTGGCCAACTGCGGCCCTTACCTAGACCATTATCTGGTAGAAAAGCTGGTTGCTGAGGGCATAAACAGAACACAGGCGTCATTCACGTTGCTTTCGGAACTAGCCCCTCTGCCAACGTCTCCTTTTCCGATTTTGGACGAACATTTAAGTGTCCTGCAAGGGTTTAATCTGGTTTCAGAGAAGTATATCACGTGTACGGCAGGGTATGGTCGGAACGACAACTCACGGGAACTATCAACGAAAACTCCGCCGCTTCCTCTGTTTAATAAGTGTCTCACAGAGATAAAAAACGGCACGGGGGCCAAGATCGTGAGCCTCGGTTCTTGCGATGATCCAATGCTTGATTGTGACCTTGATTTGCGGGGGAGAACATCTCTTGGACAGACCACAGCTATATTAAAAAATGCCGCTTTACATATAGGCCCAGAGGGCGGTCTTGTGCATTTAGCCAAAACTGTAGGAACAAAAAGCCTTGTGTTTTTCGGGCCTACGCCAGAGAAATTTTTTGGCTATGCGGATAATTACAATGTTCACTTGCCTAGTGAAAGCTCCTGCCGTAGCTGCTGGTGGCAAACAGAGAACTGGTTAACCGAATGTGCCGCCGGAACACATGAATGCCTCACGGAGCCTAGGCTGTACGCTCAGGCCTCGCGTGTCGCACAAGAACACCTGTCGGAAAAGCCCACAAAGGATAAAGTGCAAATTAAGCAAGCAGATTTGTTCTTAGAAATAGCCCAACAAGACGTAACACTTCTCAATGACCTGCTAACTAGAAATATATCGTACTTTCCGGACACGTCAGCTGTTTTAATCGACAAAGCTACTTTAGGTAAATCCCATATTTTTACGTCCAATCGAATGTATATCCACGGCTCAAAACAATGGGAGTACCCGAAAATACTTTCTGCTTTCTCTGCTAAAGGCCGATCCATCGATGCGGGTGGCGGACGGGGGCTGTTGAGTTTTGATCTTGCCGTAACCCAAGGGAGAGATCATCACCTGTACGACATAAATTTTAACTGGGATACGCAGAATATTCATGGTGTGTGGTGGTTTGAACAGAACATGAGGAACTATCGATACGCCTCTATTTACAACCTCCCTGAGGGGGATAACGCCGTCGATACAGTCCTATGCGCCAGTGTGCTGGAGCATGTCCAGCACCACAAAAAAGGGTTGCAGGAACTGCTTCGAGTTACGAAGCCGGACGGAGATGTTCTTTTAACTTTCGATATCACCACGAGGCGGCATTTTGATAAAGTTTCCTGCGGCTTGCGAAATAACATTTTTACAGTCGACAGTCTTAACGATTGTTTAAGGGAGTGGGGAGAGAAATGCCCTTGGGCCGAGCGGGACATTGAGGACAGCATTGAAGCCGCGCAAAGGAACGCTATTTATGGGATTCCTTATGGATTAACCTTTGGGTTTTTACACTTAAAAAAGAGACAAGTCCCAAGGCCTATGGTACAATCGGCACCATGACAATGAGGCGACCCATCTACCTTGTGAAGTGGGAAGACCCCGTAACAAGCGGGATTGGTTGGCGGTCAGACGATGAAATTCATAGCCATAAACCTGCTTTGGTTTACAGCGTAGGCACCATTACGCGGCGGACGAAAACACAGTTGACGATTGTAAGTAGCTGGAACGAAGCGGGAGGGAAAGATGGTGACACAACTTTACCGCTAGGGGTAATTAAAGAGATTATTCTTTTGTGTCCGGCACCGAAAAAGACGAATAAAAAGAAGAAAGCGTAGATAAACGTGCCCGACAAATCTCAAGGGCGGGGGCAAGTTCCGTGACTAAATACTCCCCAAGTTCTTGTTCGGTCGTATAGACGTTGGGCACCGGAAAAGGCGGAGCGGATTGTAGAGGCTCAGGGAGCGGGGGGATATTGCAGGTTTGAACCGAGGGCTGTGTCGCGCAGCTCGTTAAGATAGAAAGTAAAGCCAGGGGCCAGAGGGTCTTTATCATTGTTCTGTTTCAACCTTTCTTTTAGAGCATGGGCACGTTCCTTGACGGCTTTTTCCTTAGCCACGAGGGAGCCCAAGGCTTGTTTTCGCAAGGCTTCAATCTGCTGCTGACCTAATGAATTGGCTTCCTGTAAAGCACTGATATAAGTTTTTTGTGCGCTAATCTCCGCTTTATTCGCGGAAATTTGCTCGCCTCTCCAGAACCACCACAAGAAGAAAAGACAAGCAATAATATACGGCAGGAATTTATAAACGGCGGCCCAGTCTACTTTAATGCCCCCTAGAAAAGACGACAGAAACCTAAGCCCCAGCATCTTTGGCACTTTGGTGGCTTGCCATGGTGGCAATCGTTGTGTCTTTGTCTCGGCTACTTTTACTGCTGCCGTAATAGTAGGCCGCCACCATCGTGGCCAGCGCATTAGTGTACCCTGTGACGTTGCCGATCAGGAGCAGCATATTCGGGTCCGAGGTTTGAATCTTCCCCGACAAAACAAGGTACACGTTTACAAAAAACCCCGCGAGGATGGTCAGAGACAGTAATCCGACCCACAGATCTTTGACAAACTCACGTGACAGGCTTGTTATCATTACGTCCTACCGGAAAAGGGTTAAGGCCAGATTCTCTGCAAAACATTGCAACATCAAAACACGGACAGGATTTAAGCCACTCATGTTTCTCCACGACGCCATCTCCGTCTTTATCCGGCGATAAGTCACGGTGCCCAACAATCGAGGCTTGAGGGTAGCGTTCTTGTAGTTTTTCTAGCAAAACATGCAAAGAAAAAAACTGTTCTTCCGTAAAGTTATTTTCAGCCGCGCCTCGCGCATTGATGCCCCCGACCAAACATATCCCGATGCTCACATTATTAAATCCTTGTACATGGGCCCCTACTTGGTTTTCGGGACGTCCAGCCTCAAGGTCTCCGTTTCTTCTGATCACGTAGTGATAGCCGATGTCACTGAATTTTCGTTCATTAACATGGATAGCTCGAATTGCGCTCGCTGATAAATCTGAAGTTGGCGGAGAAGCAGAACAATGAACAACAATGAAATTGGTACGAAGTCGCAAGAGCGGCTTCATTGGGCGGGCGCTTTCGCGGGGCTCAAAGACTGCTGAATACTGCGTAAAAGCTCGATCTGTACAGTCATACGTTCTTCGATGCGTGCCAATCTTTCCGCCAGTTGTTGTGCAGAGGTTTCTGATTTTTCTTTGAACGATTCAAGTGTGACAATTCGTCGGTTATGTTCCGCGATAATTTGTTTCTGCTCTCCCCAGATGATTAACCCGCCACCTAACTGGGCGAGAAGAGCAACCAGTACGGCAATCGGGAGCCGTTTATCCAAGGTCCAATGGGTAAAATCAGGACCTTTCACAGAAGGCTTTTTAGCCATTGTCACTCCGCGCTACTTCTAAGAGACGTGTTCCTGTGCCCAACAAAGTTAAAGTATCTGCGGTATTGGTTAAAGTGAAGTTAGTCGCTCCTGCAAGTTCAATGTTCGAGCTATTAACGACCTCAATGGCTCGAGTATTTGACGCGGAGCGAATAGTGATCATTTGCCCTGCGGCAACATTAGTTAAGTTGTCCAGCTGGTCAAAGGCACTCGCTGTTTCTGTATCAGCAGCCAACACACGGGTGGTGGGATCCAAAATATTTATAACTCCCGCAGCGATATCCGATGTCTGTTGGATAGCGGTCTGAAGTTGGTGCCCTGTTCCTGTACCCCTGCGGATTTCTGTGTTGCAGTCACTCAGGTAGTTGTTAAATGCGCGGCAGTTTGTAGCGTTATCGTCCAGATAAATTCCTGTCAAAGACGATGGCGTCACGCCTGTCACAATATTATCCATGATATTTATCTTCGTACAAGACCCAGAAGATGATGCGTTGATAAATATGCCTTCTGCGTTGGAGGAATTGTCCTTCACACGAATGGAATTACCTGTGACCGTGACGACCTGGCTGTCCCTTACAGTGATCCCTCGACCATCTGCTTCCGTGGGTCGAGCCACGGAGTTTCCAGTGATGGACCCACAATAAACGTCTTCAACAACGATGCCCGCGGATCCTCCGAAAGAATCCACAACATTCCCAGACACCACGACATCATGGTTGGTTCCTACACCGGAAGGCGTGTTACAGTAAATTCCGATGCCTGTCACGTTACCAACGGAGTTGCCGATAATGGCGATACGCCGAGATTCCGCAACCGTTCCCCGTATCCCGCGGTTTACATGAATACCGTGAGAGGCGGCTCCGGAAACATTGTTCCCTTGCACAAGAATACGCCCCTCGGCGTCAGATTCATTGTGGTAATAGATACCAATATCTTGGCTATCTTTAATGTAGTTATTCGCCACTATGCCCGAAGGGCACTCGAAGTTGATGCCTACACCACTCGAGTTAAAGACGTTATTGCCCACAATGTAGATATCTTCCGCAGCGGCATGGGTGTCGATCGCATCGCCTCCGACACTTGTCAGTGACAGGGAGCTATTAGTCACATTGTTACTTGCGAAAAGAATCCTACGAGGAATCCCTTTTGTGGCGCTGGTATTGTTCGTTGACAAGGAATGGCGCACACGATCAAAAGTGCAGTTTGCAATAATAATGTCCTGAGTGCAGTTAGTGACTGAGACGCCATATGCTGTGTTGGAACGGAAATTCTCAAAATTGCAGCCGAGAACACGGCTTTTAATCGTGTCTAAAAAATAAATTCCTCGTAGATCTGTTTTAATAAACGAGGTACGAGCAACGCTTATATTTTTCCCTAAGAAAAACTTAGCTCCGTAATGATTGGCTCCTTGGCCGCCACCAACGATACGACCGCCATCAATGTAAATGTTCTCGACTAGGTTAACTTTGTTTACAGTCGCGGAGTCAGAGACGTTGTATGTGCTCTGAAGAGGGCTTTCCAGCGTGAGGGTTGTGGCAGTCAGGGCCGTGATCTGATTGATCTCGCCTAGTTCAGAATCCGTGTCATAAGTATCAAATTGTGCGTTAGAGGCTACGCGGACATAATCCCCCACGGTAAATCCCGTTGTCGCAGCCATGGTCAAAGTTTTTGTGCCCTGGACAGCATTTACGGTGAGTGCCACCGTGGGGTTATCTGTTCCGGTCACATTCAAAAGAGTAGTGTTCGCCGGCGCATTCGCCATGTTGAAGATGCACTGCGGATCCAGCACAAGATTGGTTCCTGCAGGTAACGTCAGTCCCGATAAAAAGTTATATGTCCCTGCTAAACCTCTGAGAGCATACCCTGAGTTTAAAGCTAATTGCATCGCTTGTGTGTTATCTTGCGCTGCGTTGCTTACGCCGAAATATTCCAGCGTTTTGAATCCTCCAAACTGGAAGTCCCGAAGAAATTCAAAGTTTTCATCGACCCAAGCGGCAGGTACGCACGGCCAAGATTGTTCGGTGAAACGCCAGGGTAATTGTGTTTGTGTCATTATTGTGCCCTCATAACAATCGTAGGCATACCGGCAGTACCGCCGTTTACTTCGGTCGCAGTCCCGAAAGAAACAGGAAGTGACCCATAAACGGCAGCTCCCGTAACCGCCCCGTTCATGGAGGATGACGCACTGACAACGGCACCTTGTACTGTTGTTGATCCAGTAAGCGCGTTATATGTGCTGACTGCTGTAGTGCCAGGACCCGTGACGGAAGGCGCAGAACCTGACCAAGAGTGAAGAGAGGCCAGCCAATAAACATCCGGAGCTAATGTAACCGCAGGAGATAATGTAAAAGTGACATTAGAGTTACTGGCCGTGGTTGTCTGTTCCGCTACGCCTTGCGCCACAAGTGTACCGGGACGACCCCCCGTCCCTGTTGAATCATAAATACCAACACGCGCAACTGACCCCGAACCACTTGTTGTTACCCGAAAAGCAAGCGCATCTATGGTCACCGTCTCATATATCGGCATGGGCAGGGCGTATAGTGTATTTTGCGCGCCCACTGCCGTGGTGGTTGCGCCAGACAAGCTTACCCCGTACCAATTCTGTGATCTGTATCCTGGAATAAGATCACCAACTTTGAGGTTGGTACGAGCCTGACTGACCGTTTGTCCTGCCGTACCGCCTTTGGCGATTTCGACCGGCAAAGAAGGGGCCGGAGGTCCACTAAAACTCCCTGCAAAAGCGGGGAGGTTTAAACACAAAAAGATAAGAAGAAAGTTTTTCATAATGATTACTGACCCTCCGTTACAAGGACAGTCGCGGTTCCCGTGGAAGCAATCGCGTTGACCGCTCGACGATCAATGTTCCCGCTGGAGAAAAACATTTCAAAGGTTTGTTGGGGCAGTAACACAATTCCAGTGTTCAAAGCAGCTGCGGTTCCTGTTGCAATAAACACAGACGCTGCGGTGGATGTGTTTTGCAGCAATCTGTATTTCGCTGAGGTGTTTGCGGCTAATACTGGGGTCGAGCTTCCAGGTACAGCCACCGCTGTACTTGTGTACGCTACTGCATTTCCCACAATCGAAGACCCCGTCGTTACTACCGGCAACGGATTACTCGCTGTCACCGGAGCGCAATTTGGCCCGAAGGCACCCCCTGATGTTTGAACACAAGGGGAAACAGACTGTTGCGCCAACGCTGACGTTGACAACAACATAAATAAAACCAATACGCGCATAGAAGCCTCCTTAGGTGGCACGGATGATGATGTTGACGATAAGGGCAGGTGGCATATTTTGCGCTGTTCCGGCTCCTGCGTTCACCGCTGTGGCAGTGATACCTGTGCTGGCATTCTGAATGGCTCCAGCTAAGTTCCCTGCGTTAAAGGATGTAGCATCGCGGGAAGAAAGGACTGCGGTGCCCGCTGCGTATCCCTCCCAGCGCGTGATGGTGTGACTGTGGCCAGGATCGGTGACATTCACTGTGTGCGTATGCTGGAACAACCTCTCGTCGCCTCCCGATGCGCCCAGCGTTGTGCCCGTAATACCGGAGATAGCGTTAGTGATACGATTCGCAGCGCTGCCCCCCATATTATCCTTTCCGAACAAAGCTCGCCCACGGGCATCGGGCAAATTGAAAGTTGTCGATCCGTCCCCTGCGCCAAAGGTAGTCCCGACCACAGAAAACAATGACGCATACGTTGTGCGACTGACTGCTGCGCCATCGCACACTAAGTAATTAGAGGGGATCACTGCTCCCGGCCAACACACCATGGCGCCTACAGGAACAACTAACCCGTCGAGGCCAAGGTTTCCCCTAGCCGCAGATGCGCTCGTGAGATCCGCAAGGTTCTGGGCTTTTTGGAGATACAGATCCGGATCCACCCCATAGGTCTCTTGGTCCCAGATGGTGTTGTCCAAAGAATCCTTTAGTATCTGGCGGTATGCACCTGCGCCCCAGATCACGGCTTCCCCGCGGGAGTCCAAGATCACGGGGTTAGTATTCAGAATCGTTTGTGCACGGTCCTGATATGTGTTTTTGGGAGTCGTGGTTGAAGGTATATAAAAATATACTTTCCCCCCAACAAGCGCAGCACCGTTGTTATCAACAAAGCGCTGCTTGCCATTAACGAGTAAACTACCGGACATGATCACTCTCTCCTTTTGTCAGACATATTTTCGATCTGGACCGTACCCATTGTCAGCGGGCCTCCAGAAGTCATGTATTGAACTAGGGGGTTACTAGAGACTTGTCGTGCTGTATTAGAAACGGTTTGCATGATCGGGCCAGGAAAAAGTTTCTGCGTCAAAACAGCATCCATGTACCGAGGGCTGTTAATTACTTTCGACCCAAGATAGTTTGCACCCAGAACCACAGGTAAAGAGGCTACCGCAGGAACTCCGGCCGCCGCAAGGCCCGCAGCTCCGGTAAGCGCACCTAGGCCCCCTCGGATAGCATCGGCTGCAGAGGAAATCGCGGTCAATTTCCCAGCCGTTCCGGCGTCTTTTCCAGGGCTAAAGAATCGTTGACCTATGCGAGCCAACTCTCCCATGTCGCCTGTCTCTCCGCGCGCTACTTTTTCAGGACCGTACACCGCACGAACCGCCGTTGCTAACGACTGAGGCGTGAGTACTCCTTCTGAACCTGTGTTACTGTACCCCGCGGCACGCTCCAGAACCTTATAGTTCTTGTACTGCCCTCGCAATTTCTGGAACTCGTTGAGCTGAGTCTTGCTCACACTATCTTCAATAGCATCGAATAAGATGTCTTTGATCTCGTTACCCGCTTGTTTTAATGTAGGATTAGGGCTTCGGGCTAATTTATCCAGTATTGAGTTGCGGGCAATCAATTCTTGAATCTCTTGGCCGGATAGACCTTTTACAGCAGCCTCTGCGGCTTCTGCTGCTTTCTTTGCACCTTTCTTGGCAACCTTCATCACACCTTCTTCAATGCCTTCTTCGACGCCTTCTTTTGAAGCCTTCTCCGTCATCTTGTTAATGACATTGTCGATTACCCGCTTGACAGGGGAGACTTCCGCATCGGTCAAAGTTGACTCTTCTAAAAAGGATGCCAAACGCGCTTTGGCCTGTTCTGCTTGTGAAACAGGTACATCTAACACACTCACCGCGTCCTCAAACTTTTTGCCTAAGTTACTATATACTTCCTCTAATGTCTCAGGGCGCACATTGTCAGCAGATTCTCCCGTAGTCTTAACTAATTGGGACATGAACTGTCGTTGTCTATCCGCAGCTACTTCGTCCGAAACCGAAAAAGGAAGTTTCGCAGACATCTCGTCAAGGTCACCTAGAAACTTATTTCGTTGCGTCATGGGAACTGTAACATCAATACCTAAGTCCCGTGCCCTGCGGACCAGTGCCGCATCTCGCGGAGATAGTTTAGGTAATACAGCGCTCCTTCCTGCCTCATAGATTTCTCCTACCGCAGATGGGGCCATCCCCAGCACACTACCGATACTAAACCCTTCTCCGGCCAGTTCAGGGATCGACTTTTCCCCTGACGACGCATTAGCCAATACGTTCCCGATCGCCCCTTGCATCCCTGCCTGTGTTCCTCGAGACAAAGTTTTTAGGATCGGTGCCGTCGTTCTTCCGGCAAGAAAATCTATGGCGGGTCCCACCGCAGGGGCAACAGTTTTTATTCCTTGTCCAATCGCTTGGCCCGCTATGTTCATAGGTATCATGATCGGTGCGGTTGCGGCAATTTGCCCACCTGCACGGCCCAACATCGCGGGCAAATCTTCCTCGTATCCAGCTTGTTTGAATTGCTCTGTTTTCGCACGACTTTCCTCAACAGCCTGTTTGGCTGTTGGAAAAAGTCCCCCCATCGTAAGCGGCCCAAACTTCTCCTCTAAGGCAAGCGCAGGTTTGTCCGCTAACGCTGCCACGTCACGTACTCCTTGCCCAAAACCAACCCCTACCTTGGGTAGGATGTCTTGTTCAAGTTGTTGCGAGACACCAGAACCTACTGCGCGGACAAGACCTGCCGCCGTCCGAACGCCTTCTTTAATTTGATTGTACTCATCTAACGATTTACCTAAGCGGCGTTCAAGCGCGGAGGGCTGCCTAGACGAGGTCTGCGACCTATACGTACTTAACGGTTTACCTAACCGTTTTTCCAGAAAAGACGAGCGAGCGGATTCTTGAGCGGCCATCACTCAATCTCCGCAGGGATCCAGCCGCGTTCGGCTGCATAGTCGTATTGCCTTTGAAACTTTTTAAGTTCAGACGTGTTCATCTCAGAGACCATCTTCTCCAGCTCAGATCCGCTCATGTACACCGATTGGAACACACGAGGGTCATATTTTTTGTTAAATTCGTTGCGCCAAGCTTGGAACTGCGACACTTTTGTTCCGGATTGCTGCGCTTTTTCCCATTCATTATTCATAACGGCAATAGCGTCCTCGTTGCCTTTTAAAAGTTTCAAGATTGTTTTGTTCCCTAAAGTGGACAAATACTCATTGGGATTGCTTTTAAGAGCATTTCCCAATTTTTCGTCCGTCCCTGTTCCGCCAAGTTGTTGAAGTTGCGCGGCGGCAAGCTGAGCGCCAAGTTTGCTGAACTCTTCTAGAGAAGCAACTTTGACAGGGTTTTCGATATTGAACGGCGCAATCTGGTTTAGCGTGGCAGCTATTTTATTAAAGTCTCCTGCCAGAGGGCCTGTCTCTGCTTGAGACAACGCCATCTCCATGTTCTGGAGTACGGCTTTTCTGTCAGGAACATTTTGCGCGGTTCTTGCCAATTCCGCAGCCATTTCTCCCGCAACTTTACCCTTTACGGTACGCGCTTCTTGCTCTTCAGGGGATAGCCCTGTCGGCATCATCTTGGTACCTGCTGGCGCAGAGGGCTCAGAAGCTATCTCTGTATAGTCAGGTGGCATACCATCTACTGGTATCCCCGCTGTGTCGGGAAGACTTTGAGCAATTTCTTCAGGCGAAGGGGGAGGTGCAATTCCCCCTGTCCCTGTGCCCATGTCATTTTGCTGAGCCTGTCCGCGTAAAGGGTTTGGTGCATTTCGATCAGGAACAATCACATAAGGCTCGCCGGTATTCGGATCAGTGTACACAGTAGTAGGAGGCGCTCCGATACGAGGCGCGGAACCTGTGACATTCCGGTTGGTTAAGGGATTCACGTCTACCGGTTGAAGGACATCGCCTAGGTTCTGGAAGGCAATACTGGGCTGATAGTCTTTCCCTTTACCAATAAGGGTGGCGGTTTGTTGGGCCAGCCCAAGGACTGATTGATACCTTGCGTCGTCGTCAAGGTTTTTTGTTTCGTTCAAATAAGTAATGACATCATTAACAGGGAAACGACCTTTAAGGTACTCGTCACTCATCATTTGAGCCGCCGTTTTTTCTAAAGCCGCACTGGACACGCCACCTTTAGACAAGAGCAAAGGTGTCAAATACGAGTTAATTCTCTCCGCGCGTTTTAGCGCGAGGTCCATTTCGCCCTGCTCCACTTGGTTGCGAAGCAATTCGTTTTGCTGACGGGTGTTCTGAACCTGACCACGCAGAAGCCTTTGCTGAATCTGGTTGGTCTGCTGGTCCTGCACATTGGACATAAAATTCCGGTAAATGTTGGGATCTAATTCAGCCATGAGAGTTTTCTCCCTGTTCCCCTGTGCGTTTATCGACCGAAGCCGAAGTCATAAACGGCCCCGTATATCCCACTAGGGATACTTGCAAGTGCTTGCGATCCTGCCAGTTGCGAAGCCGCTTGTGCGTTTGCACCAGAGGCTAATGTTTGAGCAATTCCTGCGCCGGCTTGGGTCCCGTAGTTTCCTACTTGTGCCGCAGAGTTCTGCCCAAGCTGCGAGATGCCCATTAACCGGTTGAATTGGTTAGTTTGATTCAGAACCGCATTTGCAAATTGATTTTGGTATGTGGAATCTGCCAGTCCCGTTGCAAAATTTGCAGCACCTTTTAAGGCCGCACCCGATGTCCCCAAGCCCCGTGCCGCAGCGGAGTTTTGTACTGCACGAAGCCCTTGCGCCAAGTTAAACTGGTACCCCGGTGTCTGTTCCAAGGTCGCTTGATCCATGACAATCGGTTTCAACAAGTCACTTTTCAACACATCGTTGCTATGGCCATCAATTCCTGTCAGCCGGCGAAGTTGATCAATACCACTATACCCTGCTTGCATATACGGCAACAAATCTTCCCGTACTTGCCTAAACATCCTGTCCTGTACAGCAGCCGCATCACGTGCGCCCGCAGCCTGAGTGTCCGCCGCGTCGGACGCGCCAGAGCTCGAAATGAGGCCCCCTGCAACGGAGGCAACTGCACCTACCGCAGTTTCAACCATACTAACCCCCTAAAAGTTTGGTGAAAACAACCTCTGCTTTAATGTAGCCCATTGATTCAAAAAGAGGACTACAATCAGCTTTAACCCAAGAGCCCATATACACTTTACGAACACCTCTTCGTAAAAGATCTTTCTCAAGAAACTGCAACGCTTCCTTGGCAATCCCTTGTCGACGATACTTTGGCGCAACATAAAAAATATCGACCACGTATGTCAGACATTCTTTGTAGTGCAGACCCGGAGCAATAAACCCTATGTAGTATCCGATCAGCTCACCAGCATCTCGCATGGTGACCACGTGTGTTTCACCCGCTTGCTCGCGGAGCAGATATGTGTCGTACTGCGGATCAAGTTTAATGATCCCCTGATCCAGGGCGACTTCTTTGTGGTGTTCCACCACAACTTTTTTAAGTTCCGGAAGAATGCCCGCGAAGGTTTCAAGCTGAATAGAAATCATTGTTCCACCCAGAGTTTTACCGTGATATACGTTAGGTCCGATGCGGAATAGTTTTGGGCAACAGCTTCTTTGTTCGAGGCCACCCACCAAACTTGGCCAGGCGCAGGGCATATTTGTTCCTCGTCACAACGAAGAATCGCCCCTTTATCCGCCTCTACAATAATAAAATACTCCTCGAATACTTCATAGGCTCCGCCATTAAGGTGAAGCTCACCTTTAGTTCCAGGCGCAAACCGAATACAAGAAACATCTTCAATTCGGGTTGCTTCAACTCGTCTCGCTAGATCAAAGACTAAAGGTTTTATTTTATTAACGAGACCGGCAGAAGTATACCATGAAAATCCCGCTCCTGCAAGATTTTCTCGGATTGGCAGCACTTGTGTTTTCTCACGGAGTGGGCGCCATTTATGCCCCATACCTCGGTGCAATTCGTAAAGAATACTTGGGACATCGACTTGTTGTGCGAGGCAGAAAAAGTTCTTCATGTTTTAATCACCCAGGTGATGACGGCGTAAGGGGATATCGTGGAGAAAGCAGTTCCGGACCCCGTGTTGCCTGTTGTTATACCGGTTACCGCACTGTTAACAGTCGCTCCTGTGGTATTACTATTTACCGTAATCCCTGTGGCCGAACTGTTGATGACAATCCCTGTGGCCGCCGTATTGATTGTGATGCCTGTGGAACTGCTGCTTGTCGTTACAGCGCCACCGCTTCCGTTTCCGGCGTTAACAGGCGATGTCACACCAACCCCTCCCTGCGGAACCGTATGAGCATGGGTAGGATCAGTTATATTGTGGAAGTGCCCTGCGTCCGTAATAGTATGGGCATGGGTAGGGTCTGTTATAGCGTGAGCATGTCCTGGGTCCGTAACAACGTGCGTGTGTCCTGGATCTATAACACTATGGTTATGAGGCGGAAGATTGGCCGTCGATAAAGTGACTGACGATGCTCCACCAAGTGCCCCTAACACATACGAGCTGCCGCTTCCCAAAAGCATTCGCCCACGAAGATCTGGTATGCCGAAGGTACTGGAGCCATCCCCTGCACCCCATGTTGTGCCAATCGCAGCAAACAACGACGCATATGTCGTCCGACTTATGACACTACCATCGCACACAATCCATCCAGAGGGGGCCGTTGCATAAGCAATGGCTTTGATGTCCCCAGAAACAAAGCCGCCTGGATTGGTTTCCCCACTGGCTCCTCCGGTCCTATCCCAAAGAGACAGCATGAACCGGTACCACTCTTGGTTGATCCTGCCTGTTCCTGGTACCACAAACTCTGTGGTAATTTTGGGGAACCCCTGCGGTGCAACGGCCATTACGTTTCGCTTTCTACAACATTGATAAACGCTCCGTTAAGAGCGACTGCTGCGGGCACGGACCAGCTTAATTCAAACACTCTGTCTCTTGCCATCCCTAAACGGTGCCACGTCACTGTTGTGGCAAATTGTCCCACCGCCCCCAGCGATTGTGTGATGGGGCTCCCCCACGTCGCCCCCCGAGTATCGCTCCAGCGCAAAGAAACTTTGGGTGGGTTACTTGCGGAAGTCCCGTCAATGGAACCATCGTCAGTACCGACTTGAATATCCGCTGTAAATGACAGGTAAGACACACGGTTAAAATTGCCTCCAACCAGATGTGCTCCGGATCGAATACGCACAACATCATCTCCATCGTCAGTAAATGACGATAAAGACAACTCGTATAATTTTCCTGTTTCCCAGTCTTGGACGATATTTTTTCCATAAACTGCTGCGTGGAAAGCTCCTCGAACACGATGTAAATTGCCGTTACTGTCCGACCAAGCTCGTTCGTGCCACAGGCCTTGGGACACGTCGTAGACCCATGTCTTATCTGCACTGGGAAAACTTAGTACATAAAAAGTGTGCCCTTGTTGCTGGTACGTATGCCCAATCGCATCACTTACTGTGGTGTATTCGGAAAATTCTTTCTCAATAGCATGTGTCGAAATACGTTTAGCTTGATACCCTGTTCCCGCCAGAACCATTCTTTGTCCTTGCTCGTCTTGTGATAACCAATATACGGACAGATCTTGCATGGCTACGGAGTATTTTGCGACACAACCATGCTCGACAAAGGAACCAGGCATCCGCTGAAACGGAAAATCAGCAGAACCGCTATTGTACCAAAGTTCTGTTGTCCGTTGTCCGATCAGCCAGATTTCACGTTGCATGACAATGACGGCTTGAAGTAAGTCGGGAAAACCGGTCTTCGCAGCAAGGTCCAAGGGGTCAAAAGTGACCGCATTTGAACCACTGATATAAAATTCTTTTGTGTCAGGCCGATTAAACAGTAGATACGTATCCATGTAATCAACACGATCCGCGCCATAGAAACCTGGACTGCTAATAACGGTCATGACGTTTGTGCCCAGATTAATTTGGTAACCTGTGTTTAACGTGCCGTCGACAAGTACCGCATCCAGCCCATTATCCACCATAGATACAGGATTTGTTGTTGTGCCGATCGTGCCAATAACCGTCATAACAAAAGAAGAGTCTACATTATACACCGTGTTTCCAACCACGGCATACAATTTACCATTTGTCGTGGCGTACAACCCTCTACCCGCGGCTTGTGTTGGGGGCGTGGCTAAAAGAGTCAGTCCTGGAGTAGGGTAATAAGTATAAGGGGACGGCGAATCCTCGGGGTTCTTCTCGGGATATAAATTTACGCAACGCTGTGCATTGGCGATAATGCTTCTCGCTTCATAAGAGCCACCAAAAAGCGGAACGCGCATTAGTAAGACCTATCACTATAGTAATCGTAGATGCCAGGCCGCACCACGTCTGCGGGCATTCGCAGCCTAGGCACTTGAGTGTTGGCATTACGGATAAGATTCAAAGCATTCTTCGCCTGTTTCATAAGGTCCGGTCTTTCCGGCAACTGGTAATGTATCCGTAGCCGTACCGCGAGATTGTATAACAGTGCCGCTTCATATTCCGCAGGGAGCACCACGGTTTGAGACAGGGATGTAAACTGTGACAAGATCGCCTTGTACGTAATGTGCATTGAATAAATGTTAGCTAAGGGAATGGGCCAAAAATAAATGGTGCCCGTTGGAAAAGCTGAGTCATAGAAAAATGCAGTTGGGAAAGAGGACAAACTTTTCAACCGGATCATATCGTAATCTTCCTTGGCGTACAACTGTTCCAAGGGGTAATCCGGCTGGTTTGGGGAACTTACATTAATTTGCCTTAAAAAAGCCGATTCAATTTGATCGGGTCGAGGGCTTATGTTGTAGTTTCCTCCCGACCCGACTGTATACGATTGCGCCCCCGTGGAAACCACCGAGGTCGTCACCAAATGCCACACAAGCCAACGATCTCGCTGCCATTGCGCCAACATCATATTCATAAGGGTGAAAGCATCATTAGAATCTTCTGCGCTGGCTGTCTGCCCCACACCTAAAATCCCTGCTTGCTTTAAGGCAAGATTAATGATGCTTCCCGTCGTGGCCATTGTTATTCCTTCTTGAGGGTCAATTTTTCATCAGAAAACTTTTTCTTACTGGTGTCTTCTAAAGAAGCTTTGCCCAGCACAATGTCCTCTTCTTTTTTACTGTTCACAATAACTGACTCCCCATCAATTCCTTTTACCCATTTTGGGTACTCTTGGAACACATAGTCGGGGAAACGCATAGAAGAATAAAGAGTCATGATACACTCCGGTTAGAGAAAAGGAGGGGGAATATCCCCCTCCTTCCCGACAAAATTATATCGCGTCAGGAACGATACATGCCCATTCAGGGCGGACAAACAAGTAACCATACAAGATGTCCATACGGGTAATAAACTGATCCGTAGACACGTTGTATGCGGTCACCATACGCATGGACACACCGTCATAGCTGTCACGCGCAGCTTCATGAACACCGCGGGGGAGTTCAAGATCCGCCGTCGCCATCGTCACCGCTTGCGGCGCATACGCAAAGTTTTTGCGGTACACGGCGTTTGCAGGTGTTTGAGTGGCGAGGGCAATCGTGGCACCGTTCGCAGGTGACGCATCAACTGTCTGATACTGCACTGCGTTGCCGCCAGAAGCAGGGATCAGGGCAGGGTAGATGCTCAACTGGGTTGCACCACTGGCCGCAGCAGCAGTCACCACAAACTGACGGAGTTGACCCGTGGTTTGTTTGGTGATGCGGTTCACCGCGTTCACACTAGCAAAGGTGATGATATCACCTTTGGCCAGAGTTCCCGTGATGGCGTTGGTCACAATCGTGCTACCTGTTTGGTTCGCACCGTTGACCGTACCCGAAGAGAAGCTGCCAGTCGTATGCTTGATAACAACTTGGTCCATGTACCAATCGAAACCAAGAGCACTCGCCATGATACCACTACGGTATTGATCCGAGATCTCTTTGGTAGGATTGAACAGGCCCGAGAGTGTCGCCACTGTACGCGCTTGAGTAAACGGATCCAGAATAATCTTGCGATTACCCATGGGGGCCGAGTTGATGTCCAGCGCCGCACCTGCTTGCAGGAACGTGGTGGCGGTGGGCGAGATAATTGCACCTGAGCCGGTGTCGTTGTTAGCGACGATGTTGCAGATGCCACCTTCTGTGCCCGTCATGATGTCATAGGCAACCGAGCCAGCGAGGTTGTTGATGGCGGGGGCCAGCACACGCTCACTGTAGTCGTCAATGCTCATGGTACGTTCTTGTGAACTGAACGAGATGTCCACACCTTTCTGAGTGGCCAGAACCATCGTGGTGCTGGTTTCAGCGGTGTCTTGAACGCTCGCCGCAGCGCCTGTACGAACGACATAATCGTTAGGCAGACGGATACGCAGCGATGTACCAATCTTCGCACCAGTTTGGGCGAAGCTGTCATCGTATTGCATATCGATGTTTTGAAGAAAAGCGTTGCTGTTCTTCCACAACATGACCGCCTCGCGGGTGATCATGTTGATAGTAAGTAATGAGTTTGCCATGTGAGTTTCTCCTTCGGTTGGCATCTCTGAGATGCAGCGATAGGGTAGTGCCCTAAACCCGCTGCGGGAGTAGGGACAAGATCAATCTTTACGGTCAGAAAAAAACGACCACGCAGACCACAAAGATTTGCCTGACTCAAAGGCTCACAGTGCCCGTGACTGTGATTTTTGACGGGCTACGCACCTGTAATTACCCTTACAGGGAAGGGATCTCTTATCGCCGGCGACGACTTTCTCGTTGCTCGGTCCGTCTCTTGATGTACTCCTCCATCGGCAGACGAGGATCATCAAGGTTATAAGCAACCGTTGCCCTTCCCGTGTTCACAGGCGTAACAGGCGCGGGCGCACTTGACACGGCTTTTGACGGAGGCTTACCCAGCTTTGTATCCAACTTAGCCAGTTCCACGGCCATCCGCGCCACAGGCAAAGCCGCTAAACTTTGGGCTTCTTCTGGATTTTGTCCAAGGTGGTACAGAACTTTGTGGGCGTTATCTAGCTCCAATACCGTCGACACAAACAAAGCGTTGGAGGGATCAAGGACCCCCGCAAGGTTTAAATTGTCTGCCGCGGAGCGAAATTCCTGTTCCCCGTATTCTGTACGCCCCTTATTGTAAGCTTGGGTTGCTTTATCGGCGTACTCTTTTTCTTGTAAAGCTTGTCGCGCCTTTTGTTCCGCGACCTTCTCCACCAAAGTCTGGAAAGTTTCGTTGTCTACCGTCCCCGTGTTTGTCCCAGTCCCGCTCTCCCCACTCGGCTTAGTGGTCCGCAGTTTATTCAGTTCTTCTTTAATTCGTTGCGCTTCAAGACGAGCCGCCTCTGCTTCACGACGAGCATCTGCTTTCTCCTTGGTCAGAACATTAATTCTGTTTTGAAACCAGGGATTTTTCTTCGGGGTCGCATCTTCCGGTTTTTCAGTAGCAGAAGCGTCTGCTGCCTCTGTACTCTTCTCTTCTGGCTCGGCTCTTGTCTCAGGTGCCGGTGTGTTTTCCGTAGGGACAGGAAGAGGTTCCGGTGTAACTACAGGTTCGTTTGGTTGTGCATTGTCTTGCATGGGGTTTCCCAAGATGATTTACACCATGTGCCGCATGGCTACGGTTAGCACAGTCTAACAGGAAACTGGAACCACCCTCTGTGCATCAAGGCGGTAGCTTTTTTCATCGCAGTGTCTTTGTCCATAAAATAAAAAATTCGATCGTCCGCAAAAAGAATCCAGATGTCTTTTTCCCACTCATACAAATGCAGCCTACGAGGCAGAAGTGTACGATTGTCGTGCGGGGGCGGCGGGTCTAAGACTTGCATCTTTTGTCAAAATGTCAAAAATTTCTTCCTTCATGGACGAAGGGTATTTTTCTTGACCAAGTAAATCCGCCAAGGATTCCCGTGCAGTCCGAATAAAATATCTCCACATAAGCTCCACATAGACTTTTTGGTCAGGAAAATCTTTGTAGAAAGCATTGTTGGAGGATGCCATATACTCATACTGAGCTGCCGCCATTTCCTTGGCGATTTTTGCGATAGCTTTATGGACGTATTTTTGCATTATCCACGACTCCTATGTTGTTAATCGAATCGGTCTCCTGCAAATCCTGCGTGACTCTTAGGTTTTGCATTTGCAGCATCCGCATCATCTGCTGCATTTGTTGCTCATTAATGCGAACCTCGGGTAACACAACTTTGAGGCGATCGCTGATTGCACGATACTCATCGACTTCCGTCTTCTTCTCTTGGTTACGAGTTTTTAGACGCTCCTCACCCAGTTGCTGCGTCAGGACATCCACCAAACTCGTCGCTGTCTGTAGTTGTTGCTGTAACTGCATCACTTCAGGTGGCGGCCCTTCCCCTTTGGCCTGAGGCGGCACGAGGCGAGCTAGGCGCTCTGCAATCTCATCTGCGCCTGGGAAATCGGCATTTTTAAACAAGAGATCCCCTGCAACCTCGACCAGTTGCGGATTTTGGGTGACAATCAAACTAAAGGCGTCAAACGCTTCTTGGCGTTTTGTTGCATAGGCAGGTCCTACCTGAGCAAAGACATCGTATTTGCCCACCTTGGGGTTGAAGACGGCAGAAACTTGTCTCGCCAACTTCATCTGCTGCGCTTGGTAGGCGATAGCTTGCTGCGGATCGATTTCAATTTCTTGTTGGGTACCGTCAGGACCCATAATCTTCACCACTCGGGCTGTGTCATAGATTTTAGGGATCAAATCCAGCAAAATTTTCCCCGTGAACTTTACACCCACTGCAAGGTTATTGCTGTAATGGTACGTGGCGTTTTCCCCTTGACGCTGCCGTCCTGTGATAGCTCGGCCCGTTCTCTCATTACCACCTTCTCCAAACATCGGCGCAAACTGCCCCGACACCATCGCCATGTCGTTAGCAGACACCTGCATCCCCTGAATATAAGCTTGTGCCATCTGAGGGGGCATTTCACGTGTAGGACGCGGTATAGGGTTTCCGTCTTCATCAATGTCGTTATACGGTAAAAACGCCAAGTTCACGCGGTTCGCGTCTTTCCAGTACGATTCAAGACCCGCAACAGCACGAGAGGGCGTAATGTACGGAATTTTGTTCTGTAAACAAACGCTTTCGACAGCGGACGATGACCAATAGTTATAGATACGCTGGGGATCTTTCATTGCACGGACATGACCTTTACGATCAATGCTTCCATCAATGAGATACTCTTCTCCCACAATCATGACGACGGGGATATATTTACCTGGCCACTCACGTTCTTCAATGACTTTATTTCCCGCGATTTTGTACCACTGGATTTTTTTACGGGCCACCTCGCGTTTACGAAGAGCTTTATATTCCTCTTTTGAATACTGCGCCCAGATTTCGGCGGGAATGCTGCTCTTCAGCACCATTGTTTCTTCGCCGTCCGAATTTTTAATCGCAATCAACGTGTCTTTTTCTTCGATCTGGCGATAGTATTCGGCCACACGAACATGGTCCTTCGCCAGCCAGGTATCGGTGTTTCCCAAAGCTGCATTGCCCACTTCCCCTGCATACTCAGGGTAAAGACGCTCAAACTCTTTCTTTGGCACATCATCAAATACAAACGCAAAACGTGCATCGGACTTATCGATCTCAAGGCAATCAGGGTCAATGTACACTGAGAGGGGGTCTTTAATGCGTCGGATATAAATCTCCTGATCAAAAGATTCATCGTCCGCATATTCAGTGATCACACGCCAACAGCCCATCCCCGCCCGGACCTGTGTGTTCATGGCCCATTCATACACTTCTGACGCAGAAGAGATATATTCAATGCGACGAACCAAGCCTTCAAACGCTTTGGCCGCTTCCAACGTCGCGCCGTCCCCTGAGGGGATATACGAGATTGCGGGCTTATTTTGTTTTGCGTCGTTTAAAATTTGCAAACAGTGCTGACGAACTTTATTGATCGTTAAACAGGGCCGATCGTTTGTGTCACGGTTGTCCCGAATATTATTCGGCCACTGATACCCGTTGTCAGAATCCCCTTCCGAAAACTTGTAGTCGTCGAGGTAACGGATACGCGCATTGGCTTCCCATTGCTCACAACGATTAAACCGCTCTTTAGCCTCCTGAACAACCTTTTCGTCGTCACTAAGCGCGACGGTTTCAGAAGACTTCCTTTTTTTTCCCGCCATTAGCGCATCCACCCTGTCAGGGAGGCCATACCAAAGTCGAAAGTTTTAGGGACAGCAGTTTGCGGTAAGGGAATACCTTTTCGCATATCGATCTCTCCTTTATCTGAGATGCTTAAAGCCAACTGCGCGAACGCATCGGCGCCATGGCTAAATTCGTCGTGAAGAGGTGACCTTGTGCGGACACCCTCTCTAACGCCATACCGGTATCGGCGTAAACATTGAAGTCCAGCGGACGTTTTGCTTTCGTCAAAATAACAGTACGGAAAAATCGACCGCACGGCTTCGATCCCTAGGTTTTTGTCCGGCATACGTTTAAGAACTTTTACCGACCGACCCATGTCCCGTAGGCGCCTGGCAAGGCTTTTCCCATTGGCAGAAATGGTCTCATGATCAGCGTCATGAGGAAGATAATCTATCCCGTAGATATAGTTCTTTTCCTGCATTTTTCGCACAAAGAACTCTAAGGTCTTTTGACTGTCTTCCATGTAATCTAAGATGCGATATTCAAATCCAATCTTCTGCGCGAACCATATCGCAGTTTTATCACGCCACCCCAAATCCCAAAAAGTATGCACAGGCTTTGTGTTGCTATAAGGAACTTTGGTAATGCGTCCTTCGGACACTGCAGCACGCAGTTCTTCGGCATAGACAGCACCTTCCAGCGCCTGACGACAATGCCCTTCCCAGACATGGAGATAGGCATCTGTATCACGAGCCCGTAGGTCTTCCATCTCCTTCAGCAAGGTTTCACTGAAGAACGGATTGTCTTTATAAATAACTTTTCGCACCATCGCACCTGACGGTGGATTAACGACAAACCGTCTATACGTTTCGTCGGTATCAAGTTCAGGGTTGAACGAAATCCAGATCTCACTGTCGGGCTTACGTATGGTCGGGATCAATACGTCCCAACTAATCTTCGAAACCGTCTGCGCTTCTTCAACCCAGCAAATGTCGATCCCTTCAATGGATTTGATCGACTGAATGTTGTGTCGCATACCCTCGAAAATAAATTCGGACCCATTGCTACCTAAGATCGTGGTGTTTTGCACTTCATAGTAGCGGCGTAGATCCATCATCTCGATCTGATCTGACAGAAGTTTATGCACAGAGTCTTTAATTGAATTTTGAAATTCACGCGCACAAAGGACACGGGTCGGTTTCTGAAGACACTTTAAGAGGAGCGCCCGACCAAAATTCCAGCTTTTCCCCGAACCACGGCCCCCGTAAAACACCTTATACCGAGCGGGTTGGAACAAATCCATAAAGGCAGGAGGAAACTCTGCCTGTACCCTTCGCTCAAACTTTTTCTCCGCAGACGGAGGAACTATCCCCGTTTCAGACATTCAAACGCGCCTTTCAGACTTTCATCCCCAACGGAACCCTTAGGGCCCTCTTGTCCAGGATGTACTTCTGAAAAACGCTCACTGAAACTATAGCCATTTTCCTTGTCGTAAACGGACTTTGATACGATGTATCCGTTATCGATTTTACGAACAGAGGTGGACGCAGTGTCCTCGTTGTACATCGGCATGGCTTTAATCGCCGCCGTGTCACTTTTTCTGCCGGTTTTTTTGTGCATCGTCGTCTCCTACTTGTTTCGGTTATTGAGATGATGGACTGCTTTCGACATCTGAGAAACATAGTTTCGTTGTCGCGCAGATGTTTTACTAAGCTCTAGCTGCCCCGCCACCGTGTTCTCGGCCTTAACGGTCCCTTTCAAGGGGTCATAGCCTTCGCTCAAACCTGGAGATTTTGCGCTAGGAGCCATTTTAGCAAACTTTCGGACTTGTTTGTCTGTCGACAAATTCTGCCCGACAATCTGCCTTTTTTCGCTTCCATGGCCTCTTATGTCCTTTGGCATGACCTACTTCTTTCTGCCTTTTTGCGCGGGCATTTGTTTTGATTTGTAAGTATCGGAGGAGACCTTCTTTGCAGGAGGCATCATCTTCTTTTCGTTCCCTTTGGGGGACATCTTTGTTGAGCATTGTTTTTTCATGGGTCACCTTGTTCACGCGAAGAAGGCCAAGGGAGCGATACACTCTCCCTTGGCCTTAGTTTCCTTAGGCATATTTCAACTGACCTGAACCCAGCAAGCTGGTACCATCGTAGACGAAGGTCAACAAGTCTGTGGCTGAAGCCGTTGTGGTCAACGTCGGCGCTGACGCCCCAACCCATTTAAAGTTGGAACCATACGTCAACGTGCGGTTGCCTGTACCATCCTGAACAACTTTCACGCGGAACACCTGACCTGATTGCAGGTTGGTGGGGTTCGCAATGAAACGGTTGCCTCCCAGAGTGACCGAGAACAAGTTCGAAAGGCGGGCGTCAATCGAAATTGTTGCGGCATCCGTCAGCGCGGCCACTGGACGCGCATATTGGGCCAAATCATCAACTGTCACAGCGTTGCTCTGAGGTTGACGACCATTAGCGAATTGCGTATCGGCAGCGATGCGTTCATCACCCGACAAAGGGAAAGTGGCCAGATCGAGGCCGTTTGTGGTAAAACCTGACATAGGTATTCTCCTTGGAGTAGTTGTTATCAGGCTGCTTTCATAAAAGGCTGGCTTGCTATGCAGCCTTGAGACAGCCAGCCAGTAACTTGATCAAGGGCATCGTCCCAAACAAAGGGTTTACGTGGCCTTGCGATGTTCATTGTCGGATACCACGGCGTGGTTACGTCACTGCCCCACCGCCACCAATCTCTACGCGCCAACAGCATATAGGTCGGCTTATTCATCAAGGCCGCGAGGTGTGCGACACTTGTATCCGTTGAGATAACCACGTCCATCTGCTGGATACAGGTCACTGTCCGTGACCAATCATCTAAGATCCAAGGCGAAAGGTCTGTCACGAATGTCTGTGCTTGGTGCGCTGTAATGTCTGCCGCACGTTCACCCACCTGAAGCCCATAAAACTCAAACTGCGGCAACTTGATCAGTGTGAGCATATCTTCAAAGGGAACACTTCTCTCCGCACTATGCGCTGATCCAGGATTACAGGCCCACACAAGCCCTGCCTTGAGCATAGGACCTTGCCTCACTAAGGGACAATGCTTTCCTGTCAAGAACCTTTGCTGCGCCCATACCGAAATGTACCCTGGATCTTGAGGCACGTCGCTTGAAAAAGCTGTTCCCGACCAATGCGCCAAACTCATCAATGATGTTTCCGCATTAACGGTCTCTGGCACATAGCCAGAAAAAGCGGTCACCTCGAGGTTGGGAAGGTACGCCGTCCAAGGCTCGAAAATATCCAGTAATGTATACGGAACTGCAAACGTCACCCGCTTCGCCCGCGAGCATGCCCACGGTAAATACCGTGAAAACTGGAAAGTGTCTCCTATCCCCTGCTCTGCCCAAACATACAGATGTAACCCATAAGGATCTGGGTCGCCCTTCCATGGCGCAACACCCTTCAGGGTGCGCTCCGGATTAATTTGTTTCCGTGTCTCGTACATATCAAAACCATCGGCCCAGAGACCTGCTTGCAGCAAGGCCATCGACAAATCCAAGCGATGGTTCAATTCATCCGGAGCCAAGTCAATGCAGCGTTTAAAATCATCAATTGCTTGTCGCGGCTTGTCCATCACCAAATGCAAAACACCCCGCGCATGATGCGCCCCGAGGTACTCAGGATTTGCAAGCAGCACAGCGTCTAACTGTTCTTCCGCTTCACGATAATTGCCAAGTTTTGTATTGACCACCGCGATATTCATAAGGGTCCGAGGCCCAGGGTCCAGGGCGTGAATACGCTCCAGCATATGCAGCGCGGCTTTTCTTTTTGCCAGTGGCGCCGTTGGTGACGATACCGTTGCAGCGACCATGTTGCTCACGTGTCGCGCATCGTTTATTGCCCCTTGGACGTAGCTAAGGGTGTCCAGTTCGTCCATCTTTCTGCCTTTCTATCAATTTGTACATATAAAGCTTTCGCTTACCAGCGTTGAGGCTATAATAACCTCTCCCCGCACTCAAGTTCACCATCACCTGCCCCGATGGATCATAGATTTTTCTCTCCACAAGGCCTTTTTGCGCTGCCCTTATAAGCACATGCCCCACTTCGAAAGGCACGATATCAGGGTATAAAAACTCACTCGCCACCAAAATTTCCGTCGATGTTTGCCAAATATACGGTGACAGCACCTGCATCACGGCTTCACGCGCCTGTGACAGGCTAGATGTTTTCGTTTTCGGCCGGCTCAACAAACGGTTCGTCCCTAGGCGGTTCAACTTGCGCGAGTGGCGTGCTCATTGGAAGCGCCTTCGTGCTCGGCAAAATTTCTATGACCACGGATCCTGACTGATCAATCGTTAAACCATCGGCTTGATCAATCGTCCTCTCCACAACTTTACCATAGCCACGTTCAAGCAACGCCGTCGCGGCGTTCAAACGCACTTGATCCTGCGGCGCATTACGCATCACATCCACGATGACTTCGATCGCCTCTTCCGTGTACTGTCGCGACAAGCGCGTTGCCGTTGCACGGTCGTATAGCTTGGATAATGATCCTGCTTCAGGTCTAAAAGCGGTGGAGTACCCATTAAAAATGGGTGAGTTCTTTCCGAAGCGTGACATGGGCAAAGCTACCGCACTGCCGCTGACCATTACTCAGTCGGCTGTAGTTGGGCTGGCTTCGAGTATACCACAACATTTTGCCCAAGTAAAGAAAGCAAAATAGCCACCCGCTCTTTACTTGTCCATTGGCAGACGCCTTCACGCCCTTCGAAGGGACCTTCTTTGAACTGAAGCTTTTGTCCTGGCTTGAAAGCCAGCGCATCTTCAATTCTTTCCACCACAGCATTCATCGCTTTCATGTTATCAATCCATACGTCAGGAACACGAGAGGGTGTATCTTCCCCGCTCAGGAGGATACGACTGACCCCTCGCGTGTAAGAGATAGGGCGCCACCGCTGATTCTCAAGACTGTATTCCGCAAACAAGTACCGCGGAAACAAGGGACGAATACGCTCCCCTTCCGCAAACACCTCTCTCAACATCGGCAAAAGCACTTGATATCCTTGCTTTTCAAGCAATATTTTTACGAGGCTTTCACTGGATGGTTTGGTCTGGACAACGAGCCAAGGCATGTAGCGATATCTTTACCATGATTGGTCGACACATTTCCACTTGTTTTTGTGGTTTGAAACAAATAATATTGTCCGCATGTCCAAGAAAAAATCTGTCAGCCTCTCCGTAGGGCGTGGTGAAAAGCTTCCTGTCAGTAAAGGCGCTGGCCTTACTGAAAAGGGCCGTGAAAAATATAACCGTGAGACCGGATCTAATCTCAAGGCACCCGCGCCATCGCCAAAAACCGAGGCGGACAAGGGGCGCAAGGCATCTTTCTGCGCTCGCATGAAGGGTGTGGTCGAAAAATCCAAGGGCGAGGCTCCAAGAGCCAAGGCTGCCTTGAAACGCTGGAAATGTTCCTAATCAGGTCGTTTTGTTATAGTATATTAGTATAAATCTATATCAATTATACTATTTCCTATAAAGAAAAGGGTTTATGCTTCTTGTTGTAGGCGTTCCAATTATCCAACGCGGCCTCACGACACTCGTGATATTCCTTCTGGCTGGGGGCAAATTGTGCCGCTAACTGCCAAGCTTCCTGCGCTTCTTTGCGTTTATCCTGTGCCTCAGCGCGAATAGCGATCTCTTTCGCCCGCTTGAACTCAGTCTCTTTGAAGGTGAGTGGTGTGGCCATGACTACCCCGCAGGGTCAGTAGCGTTTCATAGGCAAATATTGCTGTCAAGGAGAATCTTGTTGACACGCCAGTGGGGCGTATGGTTGCATGCCCCTGTGACGATCTATGTTTGAACCCCTGAAAAAGTCAATGGACCCTGACGCAGCATTGAAGCCGGGCAAGGAGCGGACGCGGGCACCACGCAATCGGACGCTTATCGTATTCCACAAAGAAGTGCAGTCCCTGCTCGGCGAAACTATCCATCTGCGTGCGCCGGCTGCGGTCGAAGCTCTCAAAAGCAAAGTTATCCATCAAGATTTATTCGAGGCTTTACCGTTTCTACCCGATTCATTTATCGACCTACTGGTGGTCGACCCCCCGTACAATCTAAATAAGGCGTTCGGTGATCAAAAATTCAAGAAGACCAGTGCGAAGACCTATGAGCAATGGCTAGATAGCTGGATAGCCCCCCTTATTCGGTGCCTGACGCCCACCGCCTCGGTTTATGTATGCTGCGACTGGCAGTCATCTAGTGCCGTACAGGCGGTTGTCCAGAAACACCTGATCGTACGCAATCGCATAACCTGGGAACGAGAAAAAGGGCGGGGCGCACTTCGTAATTGGAAAAACTCGTCCGAAGACATCTGGTTTTGCACGCGCTCGAACGATTTCTATTTTGACGTTGAGGCGGTAAAGCTTAAGAGAAAGGTTATTGCCCCTTACCGCGACGCCAGTGGCGCCCCAAAGGACTGGGAAGAGACAAGTGGCGGCAATTTCCGACTTACACATCCATCGAACCTATGGACTGATATTTCAATACCATTCTGGTCAATGCCAGAAAATACCGATCACCCTACTCAGAAGCCAGAAAAGCTGATAGCCAAACTTATATTAGCAAGCTCTAGGCCTGGTGATTTTGTGTTCGATCCGTTCTTAGGTTCTGGCTCGACATGCGTCGCTGCGAAAAAGCTCGGTCGTAACTATGGCGGGATCGAGATTGATGCCGAGTATTGTCAGTGGGCCGTAAAACGGCTGCGCCTAGCTGACCAGGATCGAAGCATTCAGGGGTATCACGATGGATATTTCTGGGAGCGCAACTCACTGTCTGACCAAAAACTAGGAAAGGCTTAGCAGGTCGTCGCCAAGCAAAAGGGGTTCTTTAATGACTAAGACGGTCGCCGACCTGCTGACGTTTATATCCGAATACAACCATTGCTGTCAGGGAGAATCTTGTTGACACGCCAGTGGGGCGTATGGTGTCATGTCGCCATGACAACTTATGTTTGGCCCCCTGAAAAAGTCAATATCCTCACCAAGCTGTGGGGAACCCTCCCCGCCGCGGACATCGGCAAGCGCCTAGGTTGCACACGCAATGCCGTGATCGGCAAGGCAAACAGGTTGGGCCTCAAAAATCTTCGTTCTGACGGAGACTACCGCCTCTTCAATGTACCCATGGATCAACGTCCCCCGCGCCCTGTCTACGAAAAACTTCGTGCGGAAGCCAACCATAAGGTCTTTGCTTTTATGGCCAAACATAAAATCACGGGCAAAGAGATTGCTCGTTTCCTAGGCCTTAGCGAGGCAACTGTTTCCCAAGCAAAAACGGGCCGGCACCCTCTACCTCTGACTCATTGTCAAAAGATTCTTGATCCAATGGGCCAAGAACAGCTTGCCAAGGCCCTGGGCCTTGCGGTAAAGTAGCCTTAGCCGCCTTATCGATTGCAAGGCGACCGCGGCGACATAGCACCTTGCAGGAGCGTGCTGGACGCACCTTAGTGGCCTGAAATGGTTTTTTGCCATTGACGGCCACCAGTCGCGCCAAAGTGTGGGCCTTGTATGGCCGCAGCGATGGCGCATAGTTCATCTTGCATGGTATATCCATGCAAACGGGCAGTGGCGGCTCATCACCGCCACTGCTTTTTCAGTAGAAATACTGCGACAACTCAACTCAAAGTACTGTTGCCGGAATTAAAATACTGCTGGCTGCCCTTTTAGAGGCAGCTTCAGGTGCAACAACTCACCCGCATCGACCACACCCCCACGCCCATCAGGCGTCACGACCAGTACCGTAAAGGTCTCTTTCTCCGCACCAGCCCAGAACATAACCACGTTGCCAGAGTGGCTCAGACCACTCACCACGGGCTCTTCTTTAAATTCCTTGCGTAGGGTACCAGCCAGCTCCTTTGCATCACCACACATGGGCTGCGCCAACGCTGTGCTGGCTACAGAGAACATGGTCCCAAGGGCAACGGCTAGTCTCATCACACGCATAGCGTCTCATGATCCAAGGCTCGGGGTCAAGGGTAATTTTGTAGTGAGAAATTAACTTTTTTGAAAAATTGGGTCGCACCAAAAATGGTATGGGACCCAGCATCCGAAGGAGGGTACCCCTTATTTTGGCACATACCCCCCTTAAAAAGGTAAGGACTTACTGTTTTTCGGCAATGTTTCACGTGAAACATTAACCCTTAACCTTTCTGCAAAATAAATTACCCTTTATGGGTAACTATAGGTGCATGGCTTGGCTTTGTATGACTCCTGATCCATTGGATCATGCGCCTTTGTGCAAG
>Ga0214923_10000672_pt1 | contig 50712 bp, 36 predicted proteins | sample LL1510_MetaG_FD_177993 | JGI IMG/M metagenome (GOLD analysis project Ga0214923, IMG submission 177993) | Freshwater microbial communities from Lake Lanier, Atlanta, Georgia, United States - LL-1510 | ecosystem: Environmental > Aquatic > Freshwater > Lake | place: USA: Georgia | collected...
AGGTTGGTGGCAGCTTGCTGATGACCGCAGGATCTTGCAGCGCTTGTTTAATGATGGCAGCGGTATTCTGGTCAACAGTGCCGGCAGCAACGCCTTGCTGATGGGTCTGCAGTGCTTGTTGCAGCTGTGCCTGCTCATCAGCCGTTAGAGTACCACCGCCCTTGATCTTGTCGGTGAGCGTCTTGATGGTTTGTGCCGCTTGGGCTGCAGCAGCAGCGGATGGTGCACCGCTGGCACCACTGCCATGGACGGTGTTAGCAGCGTTAGTTGCAGCAGCTTGCAAGGTTGGTGGCAGCTTGCTGATGACCGCAGGATCTTGCAGCGCTTGTTTAATGATGGCAGCGGTATTCTGGTCAACAGTGCCGGCAGCAACGCCTTGCTGATGGGTCTGCAGTGCTTGTTGCAGCTGGGCCTGCTCATCGGCCGTTAGAGTACCACCGCCCTTGATCTTATCGGTGAGCGTCTTGATCGTCTGGGCCGCTTGAGCAGCAGCGGTAGCGGATGGTGCACCGCTTGTACCACTGCCATGGACGGTGTTAGCAGCGTTGGTAGCTGCAGCTTGCAAGGTTGGCGGTAGCTTGCTGATGACCGCAGGGTCTTGCAGCGTCTGCTTGATAATCGTCGTTGTGGCAGGATCGGCAGTGCCGGCAGCAACTGCTTGCTGATGGGTTTGTAATGCTTGTTGCAGCTGTGCTTGTTCATCAGCAGTTAGAGTACCACCGCCCTTGATCTTGTCGGTGAGCGTCTTGATGGTTTGTGCCGCTTGAGCCGCAGCGGTGGCGGATGGTGCACCGCTGGCACCACTCCCATGGACGGTGTTAGCAGCGTTGGTAGCTGCAGCTTGCAAGGTTGGCGGTAGCTTGCTGATGACCGCAGGGTCTTGCAGCGTCTGCTTGATGATCGTCGTTGTGGCAGGATCAGCAGTGCCCGCAGCAACAGCTTGCTGATGGGTTTGTAATGCTTGTTGCAGCTGTGCTTGTTCATCAGCAGTTAGAGTACCACCGCCCTTGATCTTGTCGGTAAGCGTCTTGATGGTTTGTGCCGCTTGCGCTGCAGCGGCAGCGGATGGTGCACCGCTGGCACCACTGCCAGGAACAGTGCCTGTTGTGCCGCTAGTGCCAGCCGGTGCTATCTGAGAGCCGGTAGTTCCTGATTGATTTCCTGCAACGCTTCCTCCTCCTACCGCTGGCATGGTGGTAGGGGACGTGCTTGATGGAACAGTGCTACCCGAGGTGCTGGTTCCTCCTGTTTGGGGTTGTGTTTTGCCCGTGCCGGCTGCAGGTTTTCCTGGTTTGCTTGGTTGCTTAGGACCTGGTGTGGGCTGTGCTGCGGGGGCGGTGGGTGAGGAAGGTGCGGCGCCCGTTTGCGCTGGCTGCAAGCCGCCAAGGGTTACATCGATATTTGCTTTGTCGCTTGGACTGAGCATCGGACTGTTCTTGAGCTGAATCAGAATATTGATTAACAGCTGCAGGTTTTGCGGCTGCTGTCTCACTCCGCCCAGAAGTTCTTGAAGGGCTGCATTGAATGCTGCCTGCGCTTGAGGCGTGATGTTGGTTGTTGGCGTCTTAGTGCCTAGCTGCAGGAGTGCATTCAATTGATCTTGGTAGTTTGGCAGGTTAAGCACATTCTTAAGATTTTGGTCGATTGGTGATGGGTTGACCGTTATGCCCATGCCGGCAAGCCATTGTCTGACTTGTTGTTGTTGATCAAAGTTCAGTAGCGGTGATGTTGCTGCTGTGGTCAGGGCTTGCTTGAGGGCATTCAGCTGCGCTGGATTGTTGACGCGATCGTTGTACAATGCGGTAATGACCGTGAAAGCAAGGTCATTGCTTGCTGGGTCAAATGCCCGGCCAATTGAGCTGTTGAGCACGCGGTTCATGCCGGCAAGGCGGTCGGCGTATGCAGCTTGGTTGCGCACATCAAGGATCATCTGCTCGATCGTAACAATATCGCCGTATGCACCAGCAACCAGTTGTTGCTGAGCATTGAGCAGGGTGCTCTCTTCGCTATTGAGTAGGAGCAGGTGCAGTTTGTCCAGGTTGCTATCATCGGTAATTGAAGGAGCAAATTGGGAAACACGACGCGAGAATACGGTTTTGAGGGCCTCAAAGAATAAGTTCTGCGTGCGAGCGTCCGTTACGCGGGTATTTTGGAAGGTGAAAATCATATCGAGCAGGCCGTCTAGTTGTGCGCCATAATCGCTTCTGCTCAGTGCATCAAGGATCATGATTTCTACGGTCAGCGTTGCAATCATTGCTTTGACGAATGCTTGTTGTGCTGGTGCTAGCAGTGGCGTTGTCTGTGCAGTGTTCAGTATCGTGCTCAGGCCCCTCAGTTGATCAAGTGGTTGGCCTATACGCTGGTTGAAGGCCTGCATTATTGCTTGTGCATACAGATTTTGAACGGTCGCCGCAAATGATTGGCCTTGAACATCTTTAAGGAGTTGCCCATGGCCGCCAATGCATTGTGCGTAGTCGGTCATAGCCATCAGGGCATTAATCCGAGCGATAATGCCTAGCGAGGCAACAATCGGCTGCAGCGCTGCCTTTTGTTGGTCATTGAGCAGATTGCTTGTCAGTGCGCTGTTGAGCAGATCAATGAGTTGGGCCAGGGTTGCTGCTAGTGGTTGGCGCTGGTTATAGACTGTTATAAGCGCGTTGTAGTAAGCTGTTTGCACACTTGGATCTATTTGAGCCAGCCCCTGTGCCGTGGTAATAATCGCCTTGAGCGATGCCAGCTTGGTTGCGTAATCGCTTTGCGCGAGCGCGTTGGCGATTGCTTGCAGGAGTTGCAACGTGCTTAGCTCAAGCATGATGGTTGGAATCCATTGCTGCTGAATTGTTGCTGTCTGCGCTGGGCTCAAGAGGTTGCTGTTCGCCCAACGGCTGAGCAGGTCGTTTAATTTGCTCAAGGCATCGATCGTTTTGATGCGGCCATTGTATGCTTTTTGTAGCAGAGCGAAAATGCTGTTTTGTGTCGCGGCATCAAGTGTTTTACCTTGCAGCGTGCCTAAAATGTTATTGAGCCAATCCAGCAACGCTTGACCGCTCAAGTTGGCGGCATTTGCTAGCTGTGCCCGTAGTTGCAACAATGCTAGGTCGTTATCAATCGAGGATTGGGCATTTTTCAGGTCATTTTGTTGGCCTGGCGTCAGGGTGCCGTTACCAAGCATGCCCAGCAGGAGTAAGCGGAGCTTGTTCAAGGCATCCTGGTTATTTGAGTTCCGGCTATTGATGAGTGCAAGCAGTTGAGCAATCAATTGGTCAATAATTGATTTTGGGAGGAAGCTGACGCTGCCTGGCTGTGGGAAGTTATCAACGGTCACTTGCGGCAGCTTGGTGGTAATTGTTCCCCCAGTGGTGCTACCTGGCGCACTGCCCGTGGTTCCGCTCGTGGCACCGCCTGGTGCCCCTGAGGTTCCGCCGCCGGTGCCTGTGGTGGTGCCTGTGCCTGGGTTGTTCACGTCAAATCCGAGGCTGCTCAGTTTGCGCAGAGCATCCAGCTCTTTGGCTATTTGTGCTAACCAAACACTGCTGATGGTATTATTTTGATCATTTGTGAGCAGGGCACTATTGAGCCACGCGGTTAGGAGCGCTTGCAGGTCAAGCAGTGGTTGAATGGCAACGATGCGATTGTCGTAACGGTATTTAAGAGCGGCAAAAATGTTGTTTTGGTCTTGAGCAGACAAGACTACAGTGCCCGGTGCCGGGATGGTAGGTAAGTTGCCGCTTGGGGTTGTTGGTATTTGCGCGCTGAATTGGAGTTGGGCAATGTGCTTGAGTATTGTCGGGATCCAGATGGTGATGATGGTGTTCGTTTGTGCAGGTTTGAGCAGATTGCTCTTTGCCCAGCGCGTAAAAAGGTCAACCAGGCTTTGCAAAGTTGGGATATCGTTAATGTTGCCTTGCGCATTGTAAAGCTGGGTTAGCAGGGCGAACACTTGGTCCTGCGTGTTACCATCGAGCGGAACGCCGGCCTTAAGCAGTGCATCAAGCCAATCGCCTAGCGTCTTGATGACCGTTCCCAAGGGCTGGTTGCCCAGGGTTGGTATTTGGGTAGCGATGTTTGCAATAACCATGCTGCCGGCAAGTGCATTGAGCCATGCTTGGATCTGTGCATTTTGTTGAGGAGTCAGGACGTTGCGGGTCAACCACGATTGTAGCAATGCTTGCAGCGCGGTTAGGGTTGGCACATCACGGGAGGTTCTGCCCGTGTTATAGCGTTGTTGCAGCAAGGAAAAGACGGCGTTTTGCAGCTGCGCAATGAAGTTTCTAACGGCTCCTTGTTGGGTTGCGTTTAAAAGTGAGGATGGTTGGATGGTGACCAGCGCTTTAATGCTTCCTGCCAGCAAGTCGCTGCTCGCTTCAAGCGAAGGGATTGGGGTCGCCAGCACCGCATTAAAGGTGGTTTGAATGGCGTTGAAATAGATGTTTTGTGTCGCTGAGGTGATGGTTGTAGCGCCGGGGGATGCCGCGATGCCTGCCAAATTGTTCCAGCGGGTTAGCAGATCTGCTGTTGCAAGCTGTGCAGTGATTGCTTGTTCCAAAGCCAAGATGGCTAGGTACATGGTGACCTGTTGTTGGTTTGCAGCTGAAAGCAGCGGTGTTGTTTTGGCGTCATTTAACCGTGCTTGCAGGTTTGCAATGAGCGTTGGTTCGACGAGCCCGTTTCCTGTGCTGTTGATGCGGCGATTAAACACGTTGGTAAGGTTGTTAAAGAAGATCGTCTGCACCTCGGGGATGAAGGTCTTGCTTGTGGTGTTGTAAAGAATCTGGCGCAGAGTGCTAAGTGCCGTTGGGTAGTCTGGCAAGTTGGGCAATTCAAAGATGTATTCTTCAAGGGCCAGTGTGTCCGCGTAAGCTCCGACTGACTTGCGCTGGTCAGCGGTTGCTAGCAAGGGGCTGTCAACAGCGTTATCAAGAAGGATGCTGAATGATTGGATCGACAGCGTCTTACTAGTTAGCAGTGCGCGATATTTAACCACCCGGTTGTTGAAGAGAGTGGTGAGCGCGTTGTAGAACATTTGTGCGGTGCTTGATTGAACATCAGAGATGCCTGCATCAGCAACGTTTTCCAAGATGCTATCAAGCGCCAGTACTTGGTCGTCGTAGGATGTTTGAGCCATAGCTGCGTTGATATCGGCTTGTAGACTGGCGTCGGTAGGCGCGCTCGCCGCCCACGCAAGTCCCATGCTGCTTACCAACACCACGCTGAGAGCTTTAACCATCAGAGTAGTTAGTTTACGCATTCCAAATCTCCTTTTAAAACCAGCAAGAACTCTGTATGTGCGGTGCCAGTGGTGATTCTTCCATAAAAGCATGGACTACCTTACCTGGCTTTTTCATACTGAAGCAACAATAAGAAAGCAAAGCCAGGAAGGAGTATGCAAGATGTCATTTAAACGAGAGTCTCAGTATCCTGTGGCACCATGGTTCTTAGACCGTTGGTCGCCGCGTGCATTTAAGCCGGTGCAGCTTACTGATGAGCAGCTGATGACTATATTGGAGGCGGCTCGCTGGGCTCCTTCATCCTACAACAACCAGCCTTGGCGCTTTATATATGCTCACCGCCAGACGTCTTCTTGGGAAAAACTTTTTGGCTTGCTCGTTGATTTTAACAAGCAATGGGCGCAGCACGCTTCAGTACTAGTGGTTATGGTTTCTAAAGACAGTTTTGACTTTAACGGCAAGCCATCCCGTACGCATTCATTTGATGCAGGCGCTGCGTGGATGAGTCTAGCGCTACAGGCCAGTGCGATGGGTTTGTATGCCCATGGCATGGAGGGCTTTAATTATGAACGTGCAAAAAAAGAGCTTGGCGTTCCTGAGGGATACACGGTGGAGGCCATGTGCGCTATTGGTTATCTGGGGGACGTTGCTAGTTTGCCTGCAGATATGCAACAGCGTGAAGAGCCATCAGATCGTAAACCCCTGACGGCTCTTGTTGCTGAAGGCAGTTTTAAAGAGTAATTGCGCTCTGGCCAGCTTTTGCTTTGTAGGTTAACACATTAATCGCTGTGTAGATTGCCGTAGCAACTGTTGCCATAACGAGGCGTTCAACGGCTACAACGGGGATCAGGCCAAGCCACTGGGCGCTAGTCATTGGGACCAAAAAGAGCCACATGATGCTACCGATTGCATGCGAAACGAAGGCGCTTTGCAAGGCGAGGATAAAGCTCTTTTTGCTCGACATCAAATAGCAGGAAATTGGGATGAGCCAGTAGAGGGCATAAGGCCACGCATCGCGTGATGCTGGATGACACATGAAGGTTGCCATGCAAATGGCAGGGAGTAGCGCGTTGACCAAAAGATCAATAGCACGTGTCTTGGTAGAACGAGCGCTGGACCATGATACCATGCCGAAAAGGCTTGGAATGCCAACGGTAAGAGGCAGGCTTTTTAGGCACGCTTTGATGATCCACAGCAGCACAAATAAGAGGCTTACGCTGCCGATTCCACACAGACTTCCCAGTACGGGCAGCACGAGCGCCCCACCACCGAGCATGGCTTTGTGAGAGCCCAGCAAAGAAGCGAAGGGGAAGTAGAGACTTGCGCAGAGGGCTACGAACCATAGACCAATGGCAAACAATCTGTTGGAGCTGTATTTTTTAAGCATAAACGAAACCCTCTCGTCTTTGGCTGATTTTTTTTCTACCCTAGCACAGTTTGTGTCAGCTTTGAACTGGGAGGAATAATATGGAAATACAGGGTGCAGTTGTAGCCCCTCAAGCACAACATGTCAATGCTCAGGACAGCCCTAAGAAAGTATTCGTGTGTGATGGGATTGGTTTTGTTGAACTGATGGAATGCTTCGGGTCCGATTTGACCGTTGTTAACGCGGCGCGTGTATCTTTCCACAAAGAATCGGTCTTGGAGGAGGGGGTTGATGAGCAAGGGAGCCCATGCGCAAAGCTTGCTGAGCGCGATGCAAAGCTGATCAAGTATCTTGCTGATCACCGCCACAACTCACCGTTTTTCCATCCTCAGCTGCGCTTTCGCATCAAGATGCCTATTTTTGTAGCACGTGAATGGTGGCGTAGTACGATTGGTTTTTCCCGCAATGAAGTTTCCCGCCGCTACATTACCGAAGCACCAGATTTCTTCATGCCAGACGGGCTGCGGCAGCGAGACAAAAATTTGAAACAGGGCTCGCGCCAAGAATTTGTTGAGCAAAACCAAGCACTGCTTGAGCAAATGCGTGAGCACAATCAAAAAGCCCTAGCATTTTACCAAATGCTTATGGATCAGGGGGTTGCTCCTGAGCAGGCTCGCATGAGCTTGCCCCAGTCGATGTATACCGAATTTATTGAAACAGCTAGCTTAGCTGGTTATGCGCGCGTGGTGCGTTTGCGTACCGATCCGTTAGCGCAAAAGGAAATTCAAATGTTTGCCCATGCGGCCGGTGAATTAGCACAGACGGCATTTCCAGTTTCATGGCAGGCCCTAATGGCTGCGCCGATCATGTGATGGGGGGCACCCTTACAAGTTCGACGAGCTCACTACGAACGGGTCATGTACGCTAAAGATCTCTCAGTTGCAAAATGCTGGTGATGTGCTCCATCATAGCGTCTGGAGTGAAGGCGGTCATGCAATCAGCATGATTCTGACCGTGTTCTTTTTTATACAGATGCTGGCAAGGTATTTGCAGCGCTTGTTTTACGTTGTCCCCATCCAAGAAGGGGCCATGGCGTTTTTTAAGAGTGGGGCCGAAAATGCCTACGGTTTTTACGCCAAGGTAATCGCACAAATGGAGAAGCCCTGTGTCTGGAGCCAAGACGAGCTCTGCATGCTTGAGCGCATAACCGGTTGTTGTTAAGTTCCATGCAGGCATTGCATGGACGGGAATGCCGCGCATGCGGAGGCTATCGAGCAAGTTTTTTGCTGCCGGCCCAAAGCTGCTGCCCACAACGACAAGAGGCCGGTTTTGGTAGCGTGAGGACTGCAGTTGTTGAACGAATGCTACCCAGTGGTCATGGGGCCAGTGTTTCGAGTCCCAGGTGGTGTTTGGGCAGAGTGCTATGAATGATGAGATGTTTTCCGCTGCAAGCCAGGCGGCGACGGCAGCTTTTTCTTCGTTCTGGAAACTCAGCAGAAAAGAAGATTGCAACTTGTTAACGCTTGGACAGGCTGCATGAGGTTCAAGATCGTAAGCCGCAAATCCAGCAAGAGACAGGTTTTTTTGGATGATGTTGTTAAACTCCGGCGAGACCTGCTTGTCGGTAAAATAAGTGCTGAGCCCCCACCGTGCATGTTGCCTATCAAAACCGTATTTCTTACCGCGTAAGAAAGGCAATAGGATGCTGGTTTTTGTGATTCCCTGGAAATCGAGAATGCCATCCCATTTAGTTGAGCGTAATGCCCGGAGCGTTGCCCAGGTGGCTGACCATTGCTTTGGATACATGAAATTGTCGGGCAGGACATAGACATTATCCAAAAACGGCTGATTTACCAACAGACTAGCCGCTTTTTGTTGTACCACCCAACTGATGCGTGCGTGAGGTAAAAGTTTCTTCAACAAGAAAACGCACGGCAAGGTGTGAATGACGTCCCCTATTGCAGAGATTCTCACAACCAAGATATTTAACATGCTTTTTGCAAATAAGTTGGGCTAGACTACTTTTTTCGATACCATAGTTTCAATTACTTTTAACATATTTGCTAGTGTTTGTCACAACAACCCGAGGGAACGTCGTATGGAGCCATTGAGCACTAAAATCAAATTAATATTACTGCTTATAGCTTGTTGTAGCTTGCTCATGGCGGTTTACTGGGCATATGTGAAACAGCGCAAGCCGCATCTAACAGCAAGCAAATCTCACTTCAGCGTGCCAAAAGATAAAATAACTAAACGTGTGCTGCCTAATGGTATGCATGTGCTGATGTATAAAAATGATTCGCTTCCTAAGGTTCTTGTGCAAATAGCCTATGACATTGGCTCTTTTGTGGAAGAATCTGGCGAACGTGGTCTTGCTCATTTGGTTGAGCATATGATTTTTAAAGGGACTGACAAGCTTTCGGAAACTGACATTGACACGATTGCCCGCAAATATGGGGCTACGTACAATGCGTACACCTCCATGGATGTTACCAGTTATTATTTTGAGGCGAACAAAAACAACTGGAAGCCATTTCTAGAGATTCTTGCTGACTGCATGCAGAACGTGCGTTTTGATGAGCAGCACCTTGCCTCCGAGGTGAAAGCAGTCATTCAAGAGTTAAAAATGAACAAGGATAACTATTGGAAAGTGCTTTGTTTAAAGGCGCTAGAACTTACCTTTCCTCCACACCATCCATACCACACGATGCCAATTGGCTTCAAGGAAGATTTGCTTAACTTGAACGCTGAGCGCGTCAAAGCATTCTACAAGAAGTATTATCGGCCAGATCATGCGACGTTGTTTGTGGTTGGCGATATTAATCCTGATGAAGTAATGGCTGAGGTTGAAAAAACCTTTGGTACCATTACTGCTGAGCGCCTGCCGCTGGTTAAAGAGTTCCCATCGGTTACCACTGAACTTTTAACCCATCATACGCGGTTTTATGAGGATGTTAAAACTGAGCATGTAGCTTTGTACTGGCTCATTCCTGGGCTTAAACATGAGCAAGAACAAATAGCAACCGCCCTGGAAGCGGTGCTTGGTGCGGGGCGAGGAGGGTTGCTTGACCGGGCGCTGATTGACGAACAAAAGGTTGCCGCATCTGTTTCAGCTTACGCGCTTAAGCTCATGGAGTCTGGGGTTTTCTTTATTATGCTTGAGCCACTGCCTGGCAAAAAAGAGGCCTGCATTCACACAGTTAGAGAGGTTTTGGATCGCTTGGTGCGCAAAGGCGTGACTGATGCCGAGCTTGCCCGTGTTGCTAAAATCAAAACCGTTTCCTTCTTCAACAAAATGTTGGACTACCAGGAGCTTGTTTCTGCCTGGTTGCAGTCTTATTTTGCTACGCGTGATGAATTGCACCTTTTCAATCGCGTTAATCGTTTCCATGATGTGACCAGCACTGATCTACAGAATTTTGTTGCAGCTTACATGGATCCATTTCTGATGCATCAGGCCGAATTGCTTCCATTGCCCGACAACAAACAAGCCCTGCGTGAGCGCATGAAGCAAGAATCAGATGCCTTGGATCAACGCATTCTGAGCAAGCATGTGCGTACTGCTCCGGTAGAGGGGCCAAAAGCCGCCTCTCAGTACGAGCATCCAGCCCCACTTTCATTTGATTTCCCTAAGCCGGTGCATACTTTTACCCTGCCAAATGGTTTGGCGGTGACCTTAACGCAGCAGCATCATATGCCTATGGTGAGCGCCGTTTGTTCATTTAAAGATGCGTCTTATTTCAACGAGGCACGCGAGGGGTTGCCGCTCGATCTGATGATGAATATGCTCATAGAAGGTTCAAAAGGACGCACCAAAAAAGACAACGTTGATTTCTTTGAGCAACGCGGCGCTGGCTACTCTTTTGAGTCGCGTGGCGCTTCGGTTGCCTCATTGGCAAGCGACTTTGTAGAGGTGGTTGAGCGATTTGTGGAGGTATTGTGCAACCCGACCTTTCCAAAAGATGCGCTAGAGAAAACTAAGAAAATAACCGTCGACAACTATGAACGTTGCAAAGACAGTCCAAAAGATGTGGCGTTTAGAACCTTGAAAAATGCTTTGTACAAGGGCCATCCTTTTGCGTGGACCTTTGATGAAGCAATAACCGATATCAGCAGTGCAACAACTACCTCAATGCGCGAACTTCATGACAAATTGGTTACCGCAGAGAATATGATGCTCTCCATTGTGGGAGACTTTGATGTCCAAGAGATGGAGCACATTGTTCGACGCTACTTTGGCCAGTTGCAGCCAGGGGTGAGGGTTGGCGTGGTACAGGACCGTCCTGCAAAGCATGACGCACAACAGATCGACATTCCTATGATGCGTGACCAGGTGGTGCTAGTGTATGGTCGTCAGGCAAACGTGACTGTGTATGACCCAGACTATGTGCCGCTTAAACTGCTGACATCTATCTGCTTCCGGTCTTTAGGGTCGCGTATTTTCAAGGTTCGCGAGCGCACGGGCTTGTTCTATACCGCTTTTGGGGAATTTGATGCACGCGCTGCTAAGATGCCTGGCTACGACTACCTGGGTATGATTATTAGTCCTGAAAACATTGCCGTAGCGGAAAAAGAAGTTCATGCCTTCTTAGATGAGATTGCCAAAAATGGCGTCACCGCTGGCGAGTTAGACGCTGCTAAAAACATGTACGAAAAGGATTTAATCGACTTGCTGGGCAACAACACGCAAATTGGCAGGTTGGTTAACAATTTGCAGTCGCTTGATTTGCCGTATGATTACTACGACAAAGTGCTCCAGCGCATTCACGCGATCACCGTGGACGAGATGAATGCGCTTGCTGCCCGCTACGCGAGCAAAGAAGGCTTTGTGCGTATTTGCGTTGGTCGCGTCGGAAGCGCAGGTAGTGGTAAAAGCCAGTGATAGGATTACAGCTTGCAAGTCGCAGAGCAGTTAAAGGGAAGCTTATCCAGCATGGTTTTTCCTTAAGCATGCGGCGCGCGTAAATGCTGCATGATTCTGAATAAATACAAACGCCGCGCGGCCCTAACAGGCTGCGCAAGGCGTGGTACAAACGATGTAACGGGCCCGTGAATTTCATGCGGCCCGTTATGTTTTATTGATGTGCTGGAGGAGGAAAGTGTTGAGCTGATCAAAGCTGGTAGCCGTGCCACGCTTGTTGACCAAGAGGATCCATACCTGGGGAGGCTGATGAGCTGCCTGCTCATAGAAAATAGTGCGTGCGCGTCGGCGAATCAAATTTCGGTCGTGGGCTTTGCCGCTGGCGCGTGGGGTTATAATGAGCAATTTGCTGTGGGGCGCTGAGCTGGGAGCCTTTAAAAGTTTAAAGCCTGGCCCGTAACCGGCGCAGGTTGCTACGGCAAAAGCTGCTTTTACTTCATCGCGCTCAAAAGAAAAAAGGTGTTTGAATGGTACTGGCATAAGGTGCTTTGAAAAAGAAAGATCCCACCAAGATTGGCGGGATCTTTTGTGAAATCTACCAAATCGAGGTGTTACTATTCGTCGTCGCCATCATCTTCATCTTCATCGTCCATGGCGTCGTCGTCCATGTCATCAGCATCGCTGTCTGCACATTGGACAGGCGTCTGTTTTTGGATCTTATTTGATGCAAGCACAGGAGCCGTGGTTCCGATTGCAAAGCAGCAGGCAAGCATCAGGGCGATAAAAGCGTTAGAAATCATGACATTCCTCCTGGTCGGGTTTATATATGATTTTCCTTCAGAGTCTAGTAACATCAGCTAGTTTTGTTACAAAATGTTCAATTGTCAATCAATTGAAATGAATGATATATTTCTGGGGAAAATAGGTGCAGAGGATTGGGATATGCAAAAAGCTGTTTTCTTGTACGTTACGTTTAGCTCGGAAGCGCAAGCATTGGAAATAATTGAGCAATTGTTGGAGCGCCGCCTTGTTGCGTGTGCAAATCTCTTCCCGGCGCGTAGTGTTTACAAATGGGAAAACATGATGCAAAAAGCTGAGGAAACAGTTGCGCTGCTCAAAACCTTACCAGAGCGCTCTACGCAGGTGGTACATTTAATCCAAAAATTGCACGCGTACCAGGTGCCTTGCATAGCCCAAGCGAATGTTGAGGTGACGCCTTCTTTTGGTGAGTGGTTAAGCAAAGAGTGCGCCTAGTGCAAGAGTTGCTGAACAAGCATACATTTTAAACGAGGAATAATTATGAAACGGTATAGCCTTTGCGTCATGCTCAGCACCCTGCTCTGCAGCGGTCTGAGCGCGCTTGACACCCAGCAGTTTTATCGCAGCGGCTTTGTCCATGCAGTGCCGCGCCAGGTGCCAAACCAGCCAACCGCATCTTTAGAGGTTCGCCTGGGGAGTGGCAGTGCTCACCGTTCTTTTGGCCCTCACGAACGCAAGACGGGTCTTTTCAATGCACATGGCCCTTTTGACGTTGTGCGCCTTGGGCAGAACCTGCAAGATTTGACCAGCAAGCCGGTTACAGCCCGGTACTGGGGCGCAGCCGGCCGACCATTCGATGATCTCTCTACCCTTCAGCCCGGGGATGGGTTAGTGGAGGTTAGTGGCAATTTCCACACCACTACGGTTGATATAGCCCTCAAGCAGACTCTTTTTTCTGGTTTTTATGCGGAAGCGTTGGTGCCGTGCTCGGAATTGAAGGTTCATGGCGTCTCGCTCAAAAATATCGGAAGCGGGACGGTGAAGGGGGTGCCTATGAACACCACCTTCTTGAACACTGATCTGCCCGCAATTTTAGCAGAAAACGGCTTAAAAGGCCTGTCCGGGGTTACCAGGGACATGGGGGTGGCAGACCCAATATTGTCCCTCGGTTGGGAAGGTTTTGCCAAGCGGGTTGCAGCGGAAGTAAGCGAGGCAGGGGGATATTTGCAAGTGGGTGTTAGCCTACCCGCAGCTAGCGGCAAAGATCATCACCAGATTTTTGATGTACCGCGAGGCTATAACGGCCACGTTGGCTTTCTGGGGCGCGGCGCAGCAGAGGCTTGTTTGTGGGGGGTAATTACCGTGGGGGTGCAAGCAGGAGTGCATAATTTCCTCCATCTTAACCGCGATGTACGATTGAAGACGGATAAGGCCCAAAATGGCTGGATTCTGCTTGAACAAGCACGCGTCAAAGAAGATTTGGGCTCGCTCTGGGACGTGGGTGGCTACCTGAGTCTTAACAATGCCATAAAAGGAGTGCGGGCATTGGTTGGTTATCATTTTACCCGCCAGGAGGAAACGCGCTATCAGGTGCGGGATGCCAATTACTTAAAGACATACATCGCCCAGCAGGCGCTTAACAATGTGTTTATATCCAAAGATGATTTCGCTAACAGCGATACCCGCTTGAATGCCTGGGAAGCTCACGTCATGCAGCTGGCCTTACGCTTTGATAGCAGCGAGCTGGTCCAGACTGCCTGGTCGGTGCAGGCGGCAATTGAGTACAATTATCCACTTTTTGGCAGAAATGCCTGGGTGACGCCTATGGTTGGTGGAACGCTGGGTGCCTCCCTCTCCTTTAACTTCTAGTAACGGTTTTCACGCTGTTCAAGGGGCATAGATTGTGCTAGAATAGCGCCCAGTAGGGCTTGGTCTATGTCCCCTCAGTATGTCTTGACTGAAAGAACACGTGAATCATGAATTTGCTAACCAATATTAAACATTTTATTGTTACGGCGGCAAAAAGGCACTATGCCATCACCGACGCCGATTTTAAAAATCTTGAGTTCAAAGTCAACACAGGCGCTGGGGCTCAATTTGGGGACGTCAGCACAAACATTGCGATGATTTTGACCAAGGTGGTTGGCTTGAATCCACGCGTGATTGCCGGGGACATGCAAGCTGCGCTCACGTCGACGCATGAGATGCGTTCCTACATAACCGCCGTTACCATAGCTGGGCCGGGTTTTCTAAATGTTTCCCTCTCTCCTGCTGCTCATGAGGAGCTTTTCTACCAAGTGCTTAGTCAACAGGGCGCTTTCTTCACCCTGGATGAGCATGAACCACGTAAAAAGGTGCTGATCGAGTTTGTCAGTGCCAATCCGACCGGCCCCTTGCACCTAGGCCATGGCAGAGGGGGCATTGTGGGGGACACCCTTGCTCGGGTTATGAGCTTTTTGGGCCATCAGGTTGATAAGGAATTTTATATCAACGATGCAGGAAACCAGATAAAGCTTTTGGGCCAATCGCTCAAGGCGCGCTGCTTGCAGCAGCTTGGCGTGGCTGCTGAGCTCCCCGAGGAGGGGTATGCGGGAGAGTACCTAGTTGACCTTGCCGCTGACTGCGTTGCTGCACATGGGCAGGAAGTTCAAGCAAAGCCTGACATATTTTTTGAAATGTACGCAAAGGAAAACCTTTTAGACTTGATCAAGGCTGACCTTGCTAGCTATCGCATCACCTTTGACCGTTGGTTTTCAGAAAAAAATTTGCACGATGATGGCTCGGTGGAAAAAGCGCTGAATTTGCTTAAGGAGCGTGGTCTTGCTTACGATCAAGACGGGGCGCTGTGGTTCCGTTCTACCCAGTTTGGGGATGACAAAGATCGGGTAGTGCGCAAAAGCTCTGGTGAGTTGACCTATATTGCCGCAGACATCGCCTACCACAAAGATAAATTTGACCGTGGCTACGATTTGTTGGTCGACATCCTAGGACATGACCACCACGGCTACGTCAAGCGCCTGAAGGCGACGATGGAAGCGCTTGGGTACAATCCAGAACAACTGCAGGTTATCTTGTACCAGCTGGTGACCATTAAGGAAAACGATGTTGCCGTCAGAATGTCAAAACGGGCTGGCAAGTTTACTAAGCTGAGCGATGTTATTGACGAGGTTGGCGCTGATGTTGCCCGCTTCTTTTACCTAAATCGTAAGACAGATATGCCGTTAGACTTCGATCTGGCTACGGCGCTTAAGAAGACTGATGAAAACCCGGTATACTACATTCAATACGCCTTCGTTCGTATTAATAGCCTTCTTGAAAGAGCTACACACGAAGGGTTTGATGACTGGATTAACCAGTTGAAAGCGCAGGGGGTGACGCCTGAGGAATTGAGTAAGCTCATGGCTCACTTTGGTGCTGACGATGCTGATATGCTCAAAAAGATCTGCATTCTGCAGGATGTTGTCCGTACGGTAGCGGTGTCGTACCAAACCCACGTGCTCTCGTATTTTGCTCTCGAGTTGGCTCAACACCTCCATGCCTACTACACGCGCAATAAGATTATTGATAAGCAGCAATCTGCTCTATCCCAGCTGCGTATGACCATGGTGTTTGCGGTACAGCAGACGCTCGGTTTGTGCCTTGATTTGCTCGGTATTTCCAAACCAGAGCGTATGTAACTGAAAGATTTTTTGTCCCATGAACATAAGCAAAATCCCCAATTTTAATCTTAAAGATTTCGATGCGTCATGCATTCGTAACTTTTCCATCATAGCGCATATTGACCATGGCAAATCGACCCTTGCAGATCGGCTGCTAGAAAAAGCAGAAACCATTTCTACCCGGCAAAAAGCCGAGCAATTCCTCGACAAACTGCAGGTAGAGCGTGAGCGGGGGATTACCGTCAAGGCCCAGACCGCTTCTCTATTCTACGAATACAAAGGCAAAACCTACCTACTCAACCTGATTGATACCCCCGGCCACGTTGATTTTACCTACGAAGTTTCGCGCTCTCTGTATGCCTGCCAAGGGGCTTTGTTGTTGGTTGATGCCGTGCAAGGGGTGCAAGCCCAGACCATGGCAAACTTCTACTTGGCCTTTGAGCAGAACCTCATTATTGTGCCTGTTATTAACAAAATCGACATGATGAATGCCGACCCGGAGCGGGTCGGGCGGGAAATGGAAAAGGTTTTTGACACGCAAAAAGAAGATTTGGTTCTGATCTCCGCAAAGGTTGGGTTGGGAATCGACGAGCTCTTGGGGCAGGTTATTGAACGTATTCAGGCGCCGACCGGTTCCCCTGAAAAGCCTTTCAAGGCGCTTTTGTTCGATTCGTGGTATGACGAATATCGGGGTGTTATTTGCTTGATTGAAGTGATCGATGGCGCGGTGAAGAAGGGCGACAAAATTGCTGCTGCGCATACCGGCCAAGAGTACGAAGTGCTTGAAATTGGCCTGATGTACCCAGAACCGTTCCAGACGGGTGCGCTTTATACCGGCCAAGTCGGTTATGTCATTACGGGGATGAAAACGGTTAAAGAAGCACGTGTTGGTGATACCTTCTACCTGGCTAAGCAGCCAGTGCCAGCGTTGCCTGGTTTTAAGCCGGCAAAATCTATGGTCTTTGCGGGCATTTATCCGCTTGATACCACCGAGTTTGAGGTGGTTCGTGATGCGATTGAAAAATTGACGTTGAATGACCCTAGCGTGCATGTGGAAAAAGAAACATCGGTAGCCTTGGGCCTTGGTTTTCGTTGTGGATTCTTGGGGCTCTTGCACATGGATGTATTTAAGCAGCGCCTCGAGCAAGAGTACGATGTAGCGATTATTGTCACCTCGCCCACCGTGCCTTACAAGGTGCGGCTGACCAGCGGCGACGAAATCATCATCGAAAACCCGTCCAAGTTTCCTGATCCAAGCACAATAGATACGGTCTATGAGCCGCTGGTGCTTTCCACCATCATCACGCCTAAAGAATATCTGGGCAACATCATGAAGCTCTGCCAAGACCGTCGTGGCATTCAACAAGAAATGACCTTTTTGGATGAGGGGCGTATTGTGCTGCGTTACAAATTGCCGCTTAACGAAATCATCACCGATTTTTATGACAAGTTGAAATCTTTGAGCGCGGGCTATGCTAGCTTTGACTATGAGCAGGCTGGCTACGAACCGGCAGACCTGGTTAAGATGAACATCCTGCTGAACGGCAAAGCCGTTGATGCACTCTCTGTAATTGTGCATGAAGACAAGGCTTTCTACGTGGGGCGTCAGTTGACACAAAAGCTGAAAGAGGTTATTCATAGACAGATGTTTGAAGTTGCCATCCAGGCGGCTATTGGCGCTAAAGTGATTGCCCGAGAGACCGTCTCGGCAATGCGTAAAAACGTTATCGCCAAGTGCTACGGGGGTGACATAACGCGTAAGCGTAAGCTGCTTGAAAAGCAGAAAGAGGGTAAGAAAAAGATGAAGCAGGTAGGGTCGGTTGAGCTGCCGCATGATGCCTTCTTGACGGTGCTCAAACACGACGAATAATGAACCTGGGAGTGGGTTGATGAGAAAACGTAAGGGTTTTTATTCGATCTCGGTAGTGGCAAAAATGTTTTCCGTACATCAGCAAACCATTCGGATGTATGAGAAGCAGGGGCTGATTAGCCCAAAGCGCTCTGAGGGTAATACGCGTCTTTTTTCCGAAGAGGACGTTGACCGCCTGGAGGAGGTTATTTACCTCACCCACAAGCTAGGGGTTAACTTGGCCGGCGTTGAAATCATCCTCAAGTTGCAAAAAAAACTCAAGCGCATGCAGGATGACATGAACAAGATGTTCAAAGACACTGAGGGCGAGTTTGAGCTGGAAAAGCAACACATCCGCGACGATATTAAGCGCCAAGCTGAACGCCTGGCTGCGATAAAAAAAGAAGGCGGGGCTCACATCCACGCATCCACTGAGCAGGCTTTGCTCCCAGGGGGGGATGATTCTGCTTGCGATGCCGGCGAAGACGATAGAATAGGCTCTGAGGACTTTCAGATAGAATATGACAAGGATTAAATTGAGCATGTTCGATTATGAAGTTAAAAGATAATCTTAACACCGTCGCTGTAGTAGCAAGCTTTGTTATTATTGTTTTGCTGCTTAAATTATGGCCTGCGAAAATGGCTTTTATGCTCCCGAAGCACCGCTTTGGTCACCCTGCTTATGATCGTATGGAGGGAGCATGGGAGCGGCTTTTGGTAATGCCGAGTCTGTTTTTGCTTGTGCGACTCCTAATGCACTTGTTTTTAGTTTTGTACCATCGATGCAGGCGATGGTTAGGTTGGTTGAGTAACCATTTGAAAATAAGGATCGTGCGTGAAGAAAGAAATAAAAAATGATGCAGTGGTTTCTTTAGTAGTCGCTGCCCTTGTGGCGGTTGTGGCGAGCATATGGCCTGAGGCGGCTCATGCCTTTATCCAGTATAATTGGGATTTCTTGGGCAGTGTTTTTGCACTTGTATGGGATAAGTTGTGGTTTTTTGGCGCTACCTTCCTGATTACACGTTTCCTTTTATCCGTCTACCGTCGGCTTGCTAAGCAGTATGAAATTACCCCAGCGCAATCGCTTTTAGTTGGTTGTGTTATGGCTGCTGGGCTCGTGGTCGGTTGGTTTGGTGGCGGTCTACAAGGTGTTGCCACAGGCGTGGCTCTGTACGGCGTAGCCCTGCTGGCGATTAGCTTCTTTGCGCGTTCCAGGTGAAAGAAGAGATATGTTTGACAAGGGTGTTGCAAGAGAGATGATTAAGGCTGTTCTGTGCGGGCTGGTCTATACTTTGGTAGTAATGGCGGGCAGCGGCTCCTTTTGCATTACCTCAAACTTAATTGCGGGGCTGGGCGCCTATTTTCTGGTGGTTTCGCTCTGCGCTGCTTGGATGAATCGTTGGTTGCTTTCGCGTTTTGCTCTGCCTGCTCCGTGGCCGCTTGTGCTGCCGGTTGCTATGTTAGGCCTCTTTTATCTTCCAGCGTATGCCCTCTTGTACGGCTTACAACAGGCCTTACTAGCTTTTTGTTGTGTGCTGGGGGCGTTGGCCGTGGTGACTTTTGTTTGGTACGTTCATTGCTGGCGAAAAGCACATTGATAACATTTGATCAGGATTGAGCACATGAAAATTGCTTGGAATCACCTTCTTAAATCCACGCTGGGCGCTACGTTGTTGGTGGTTGCGGCATATGTAGGTGCTCTCAAAAACGGAGAGTATCACCCGTATCGTTTGATAGTCCTATTTTTGGCAGCCATATGCTTTCAGATGTTCTTCTTTGCGCGTGGGAAGTTCAAGAAGCGCGAGTGGCTGGCTATGGTTGCTGACGGGACTCTTTTCCCCTTGCTGTTTGGCCTATGCGGTCTGTCTTTGACCTTTGTCTTGGTTGGAGCGTTTTTTAGCGCTTGTATTCGCATAGCCCTCACCATGCTGGAAGCGAAGGGCTTTATAAAAGAGCGGGAGTAGGATGAATACGCGTACAGAAATGATGCTTCGCTCGCTAGTGAGCCTGGGGTTGACGCTTGCGCCGGTTGTTGCCATCATTCGCTTTGTTGGCGGCTGGCAGGGGGTTGCCCTCTGTGCCCTGTGGGGCATTGGTGTTGGCCATGTGATGAACTATTGCTGGCCACGCAAGGGCGAGTAGAAAGCACGACGTGATTAACAATTGATTGCTAAGGAGAATTCGTATGTTCTTCAATCGCTTAAAAACTGTGCTGCTCCTGAGTGTTATGAGCAGCATCTTCTTCCTCGTTGGCTATTTGCTGGGCGGCCATAGCGGCATTGTTGCCGCGTTAGTGATGGCTAGCGTCATGAATTTTGTTATGTACTTCTTTTCCGACAAAATGGTGCTTGCGATGTACCGCGCACAGCCGCTTGATAGCGTGAAGTACAAGTGGATTTACGACATAATGGAAGAGCTCTGCTTTCAAGCAAAAATGCCTATGCCAAAGTTGTGGTACATTCCAACGCATATGGCAAATGCATTTGCGACAGGGCGCAATCCACAGCACGCTTCTGTTGCTGTAACGCAAGGCATCTTGGAAATTTTGGATGAGAACGAGCTGCGCGGGGTGCTGGCCCACGAGATTTCCCACGTGAAAAACAGGGATGTTTTGGTGGCGACGATAGCGGCAACCATGGCAGCGGCGATTGGTTATCTGGCGCACATGATGCAATGGGCCTTCATTTTTGGTGGCTCATCACGCGACCGCGAAAACAAAGGTAGTGGGCTTGGGGCGCTGCTGGTGGCAATTTTTATGCCATTGGTAGCAACGCTTCTGCAGCTTGCCATCTCCCGCTCACGCGAGTTTTTGGCGGATGAAACCGGTGCAAAGACCTGCCATGATCCACTAGCTTTAGCTTCTGCGCTTGAAAAGTTGCACGACAGTGCTGCGCACCGCCATCAGCAACCGCATTCAACAGCGGAAGCAGCAACGGCAAGTCTTTTTATTGTAAATCCGTTTACCATGCGCGGCTTGGTGCACTTGCTGTCAACCCATCCTCCAATGGAAGAGCGGGTCAAACGGCTGCGTGCTATGGCTCGTGCGCGCTAGAGTGTGTCGGCTTGGTTATTGGATACTGCACCATGAGGTCGGTGGCTCTGGTCGATGGATCTCAAAGGTTTCGGTCAGCCCACTTTTTTTAGCGTAAAAAAGCATAACCACGTCAAAGCCTGCAGGGCGTTCACCCGCCATGATAGCCTTCAACATGTCTTCACCTGCCAGCGGTGAATCAATCCTGTTGTCATTTGCAGTGTACCAAAACGGGGAGCTTGTCCAACGCGATGTTTCTCTATGGAGAAAAGGTGCTCGAATTAGTGCAATGTAGTGGCCAAAGCCAGCGTTTCCTTGGTGAAGCACTGCTCCAGTTAAATCGTATTCCAGCCCGTTAACGGTGACCGTTCTGCCTACCATGATGGGAGTGAAGCATTTGTCATTGCGACTTGTGTTCTTATTGAAGCTTTCACGTATTAATCTGATAACGAGGAGTTCTTCATGGGGAGAGATCACGATTTGCTTGAATGCACTTTGCTTTCCGTTGCATATGTCACAGGCATAAGCTTCCGCGCCTGTAAGCTCTTCAACCTTTTGATAATTGGCTAGGGCTTCTTCAACAGTGTTGATTTGATTCTCAGAATGGTTATAAGGAATGTCGTAGATTGTTGTACGTTCTCGGCTGTTGCTCTCCCTACCACAAGCACTGCATGTGACGGCTGTACGGTTGACGCCAGCTGGAAAATATTTCGGGAATAAATCGAAGAGCTGCAGGGCAAATTCACCCGCATCGTGTTGAATCCCTTCTTGCTCTCCAAAAAACCTCTTGAGGCTGCCGTAAACAAAAGATTTCGTATCAAGAATATCGAATGGCTTGGTTTTCCTAAATTGACTTACTACGTTGCGCAGCTCCATGACAGGGCTTTTTGAAACCCTTTCACCTATCGCGCCGATGTGGTTTAAGAGGGGAGGGCTGCTCAAAATTGCCTGGGTAACAGCATTGGCGAAGCATGAATTTCCGGTGACGTTCTGCAGGCCGACTACTTTTACGCTGACAGGTTCCAGGCTTTCTGCAGATTCTTCTTCATCTGGAGTAACCCCATCGTTGCTTGGAAAATGAGGGGCACATGGATCGGGGACGGGCTGTGTATCTTTTAAAAAACTGGGCAATTTATAAGCAGGGCGTGTTGCTCGAAGATGGCCTTTGATAATATTTTCTGCCGTAGGTAAGTCGGCGGCCGCATATAAAGTGTTGCTGGCGCAGAAAACAGCCAGAAAAGCGGCAAAAAGTACTTTATCCATGATAAAAACCTTCCATTTGCATAAAAAAGGAGGATTTGAGTGCTGAAAGAACCCCCATGCATCCAGTATAATCCTCTAGTGCAGGCCTTCCAATTCAAGTAAAGAAGACGGCAAAAATGATGAAAAACGCTAAAAAAGAGTTGCCAGGGCTGGGTCTTTGTGGTAAATTTTGTCCGTCTTTTACCCATAAAGACAATCGATATTGAGTGCCGAGGTGGCGAAATTGGTAGACGCACTGCTTTAAGGGGGCAGCGGGTTAACGCCCGTAAGAGTTCGAGTCTCTTCCTCGGCACCATTTTTTTGTCTGAACAGATCAGTTTGGAGTCCGAGGAGAAAATTCATGCTAACGCAATCTAAACTTGGAAGAGCCCTGTTTTCACCGTTAATGTTGTGGATGGTGGTTATTGCCGGTGGTTGCTACATGATGCTCTCTTTTGACCAAAAGGCTCTTAAGCAGCCGCGCCAACCAGGTGTTCTGGGCTCACTCGAGCATTATTACAATGCACTTAAATTTTCCAACATTAAAAAAGGTATCGACCTTGCTGGCGGCACTTATTTGGTGTTGAGTGTTGAAATAGACAAGGCTCTTGAAGCAAAGCTTGCCAATGAGGGCCGTTCAATTGATGGCCTTCTGAAGGCAAAAAGTCTTGCAACGCCGACTAAAAAGCATGTCCACGACGGCGCGCTGGAATTAGTTTTTGCAAAAGAATCCGATGCCAAGGCGGCCTATACGCTTTTGCAAGACGCAAAGGCTCGCACGCTTAAGGTTAAGGTAAGTGATGAGGTCGTGCGCCTTACGCTCGCCCCTGAGGTTGAGCAAGCAGTACGCACCGGTGCGGTTGAGCAGGGTGTAAACGTGCTTGGCAATCGTTTAGGCGGCTATGGCGTTGAAGGCATTGTGGTGCAGCAGCATGGCGACCATCAAATTGTGGTTCAGCTGCCAGGCATTGATGATCCTGAGCACGTTAAATCGGTTGTTACAAAAACAGCCCACCTCGAGTTCAAGCTTGTGGAAGAAATGGCGGCAACGCAAGAAGCGTTGCTCGACAAATACGATGGCGAGCTGCCTTCAGATAAAATGATTGTTCCTGGTCGTCCATACGGCGATGAGGGCGAAGGTCACCGTTACTACTTGGTTTCAGCCTTCCCAGATCTGACGGGTGAGCACATTGTGGGCGCTAAGGTTGACCGCGATGAGTTTGGCAAGCCGGTAGTAAGCTTCAAGTTGGACAGCGATGGTGGTCGTGAATTTGCTGAACTGACCGCAAACAACGTTAAGCGCAGCCTGGGCATCATCATTGACAATGTCATGTACACCGCTCCTCGTATTGATAGCGCTATTACTGGTGGATCAGGCGTGATTAACGGCATTGGCAGTGTTAAAGAGGCTTTTGATCTGTCCGTGGTTCTTAAGTCAGGTTCGCTGCAAGCGCCACTGAAAGTTGAGCATGAAAACCGCATTGGTGCATCGCTGGGGCAAGATTGTATTAACAAGGGGATTATGTCCTGCGTTATTGCTCTTGCGCTCTTGTTTGCCTTTAGCTTGTTCTACTACAAGCTGCCAGGGCTCTTTGCAATTTTGACCTTGCTGGTCAACATTTTCCTGACGCTGTTATTCTTGTCGTACTTCAAAGCGACCTTGACATTGCCGGGTATTGCGGGTATCGTACTGACCATCGGCATGGCAATTGACGCTTCCATTCTGATTTATGAGCGCGTTAAAGACGAGCTCAAAGAGGGCATTCCTTTTAAAAAGGCAATGCTGGACGGATTTTCGGGGGCGTTGCCAGTGATTATGGACTCTAACATTACCACGTTCCTTACCGGGCTTGTGCTGTTTTGGTACGGTGGCCCAGCGATCAAGGGTTTTGCTGTGACGCTGATGGCCGGGGTGGTGGCTACAGTTCTTTCGGGCGTTTACTTCTTGAAGGCGCTCTACCGATTCTTCTTTGATTGCACGAGCGTAAAGCAGTTCAGAATTTAACAAATGGTAGGTGGCGACGTAGCTCAGTTGGTTAGAGCGACGGAATCATAATCCGTAGGTCCTGAGTTCGAATCTCAGCGTCGCTACCAGTTTTATACCGAGGAAATCTGAATGCTTGGTCTTTGCGCGCTGCTTTTAGCGGCGTATGCGGTAGGTTCTATCCCTACCGGTTATTGGCTCTGTAAATATTTCTTCGGCATCACCATCACTGAGCATGGCTCGGGCAATATTGGCGCTTCCAACGTCGGCCGGGTTCTGGGCAAAAAGTGGTTCATCGTCATTTTTCTTGTGGATGCGTGCAAAGCCTTTGGTCTGTTGGTCATGGGCGCAGCAGCAGGCTTTTCGCTGACTGCTTTATACCCCGTGGGCGCGCTTTTGCTGGTCGGGAATGCCTATTCCCCATTTCTTAAATTTTCCGGAGGCAAAGGAGTTGCCACCGCAGTTGGCATCATTTCCTTCTTTTTACCACCTCTTTTCACGCTAACCTTTGTAGCAACCTGGATTTCTGTGCTTCTTCTTGCAAGAGAGGCTTTTCTGGCCTCCCTTATTGCCATGCTGGTTGTTTTGGTTGGCCTTGCCTCCATTGGTGGAGGGGATGTGTTCACTTACATGACAGGTGTTTTTTTCTGGCTCCTCTTCCGGCATCGTAGCAACATTGCATCCTGGTGTCAGAAGCGGAGGAAGGTATGAAGTTTGCCCAGATTGCTGCTGTTTTTGACGCTGTTGAGCAAGAAAATAGCCGTACTGCAATAACCGTCGCCCTTGCTGATCTTTTAGGCAAAGCTACGCCAAAAGAAGCAGCGCATATCGCCTATCTTTCCCTCGGTTCATTGAACCCCCCCTACATTGGTACACAATTCAACCTGGCCGAAAAAAGCTTGGTGGCTATTGTCGCAAAGTTGCTTGGACGCTCGCTTGAAACGGTAAAAACAGAGCTCAAAAAGGTTGGTGATATCGGCTCGGTTGTTGCCCAGTACGATTGGGATGGACGCAGTTCGGTGCTTTCGCTGGTGGATGTGGAGCGTGCCCTGCAAGACCTGTTAGCAGTTGAAGGCACGGGGTCGCAAGAGGTGCGTGAGCAAAAGGTTCTTAAGTTGCTAACGGCACTGGATGCCGCTTCAGCAAAGTATGTGCTTCGCATCATTGAGGGCAATCTGCGGCTTGGCTTTTCTGACATGACCCTGCTGGACGCCTTTTCTTGGATGCATGCGGGAGACAAATCAGTCCGAGCAGCCCTAGAAGATGCTTACAACAAATGCGCTGACATAGGGCTAATTGCCAGCACCCTCAAGGAGCATGGCCTGGCAGGTATTCATGCCATTGCCATAGTGCCAGGAATTCCTATCAGGCCGGCGGCAGCTGAACGCTTGGCGGACGCTGCAGCGATTGTAAAAAAGCTTGGTCAGTGTGTGGCGCAGCCAAAATTGGATGGCTTTCGTTTGCAGGTGCACATTGACCGCCGGCGTGGCCACCCTGTCGTTCGTTTCTTCTCGCGCAATTTAGTCGATATGTCCGCTATGTTTCCTGATCTGGTTGCTTCGTTGCACGACTTACCAGTGCATCAGCTGGTGGCTGAAGGAGAGGCTATTTGTATTGATCAGCAAACAGGCACCTTCTTGCCCTTTCAGGAAACGGTTAAACGCAAGCGCAAGCACGGAATTGATGAAGCAAGCCAGGAACTCCCGCTCAAGCTTTTCCTCTTTGATGTTTTGTATCTAGATGGCCATTCGCTTTTGGAAAAAACGCACGAACAGCGGCGTAAAGTATTACTTGAACTTTGCGACCATAAAGCTATCAAGTCTCAGGACATTATCAAACCAATTGAAGAGGTAAGTATTCACAACGCTGATGAGTTGTACCATTATTTTGAACAAACAGTGTCTGTTGGGCTTGAAGGATTGGTGGTAAAGCGCCCAGATGCTTCATACCAACCTGGTAAGCGAAATTTTAATTGGATTAAGCTCAAACGGCAGGAAACTGGCTCGCTGGATGACACGTTGGATTGTGTTATTCTTGGCTACTACGCCGGACAAGGCAAGCGAGCAGCTTTCGGCATAGGATCCATTTTGGTGGGGGTCTATGAATCCAAAAAAGATGCATTCCAGACCGTTGCAAAAATAGGAACGGGGTTTACGGATGAGGAATGGCGCGACCTGAGAAAGCAATGTGATAAGCTTCAGGTTGCTCACAAACCGCACAATGTTCTTTGTAACCAGGCTTTGTCGCCAGATGTCTGGGTTGAGCCGTCGATTGTGTGTATGGTTCGGGCGGATGAAATTACGCTTTCACCGCTTCACACCGCGGGGGCAACGCATGAACATTCTGGATACGCTCTGCGCTTTCCTCGCTTTATGGGGTATCGCCCTGACAAAGCTGCTACGACAGCAACCACGCCTGAGGAAATCAAAACACTCTTTGACCTGCAATTTCAGAAAAAAGCTAAGAAGCGCTAACGGGGATCGGAGCTGCTAGCTCGATCAGTTTCTTGTCGATTTCAGTTGCGGTGCTTTGTACCCCATCGCTCAGCTTTTGGATTTCGGTTTTCATTTTGGTCGTGGCATCGCGTTGATCGGAAGCGGTTGCTTCTTGATCCATGCGTCCGAGTGCTGCCTGTAGGGAGGTTTGCATTGTTTTTAAGTCGATTTGTTTTTCGGTTAGGATGCGACGTGCTTCTGACCCGACATTTGCAGCTTGGGCGTCGTATTTTTTCATGTCATCCTGTGCTGCTTTGTCTCTTTTTTCACCGTCGGCGGCTAACTTTTTGAGTTGGTCTAGTTGTTGTTGCACGACGCGTACTTGTGCGTTGACCTGATCTAATTGCTGCTTGTTTTTCTTCATAGCGTCTTGGGTTTGGCGTTTCTGGCTAACTATGGGTGCCAGTTGCCTTTGCACCGCCTTCAGGGCAGATTTTGTTTCCTCATGTTTTTTTTGCAGTGCGCTAAATTGTGTGGTGACCTGTGTTTGATATTCCTGGAAAGTGCCTGCAGAGAGCGCGGCTGTAGTGCAGTAGAGAGCGGCTATAAAAGATATAGTTTTCATTAGGGATTCCTTGCTTATGGCTTAAGGCGCCATCATGGCGCGGAACGACTGCGCCGCAATGGTGGGGCTCTCGGCGCGAGTAACGGGCGATCCTACCATGATGCCTTGGGGCTTGAGGGCGGCAACTTGTTGGAAGTTGGAGGCGTCAATTTTGCCGGTTACAAACACAGCAATGTTGGTATTATCACGCACGTTGTGCCAAACAGAGTCTATTTCGCTTCTCTCCTCCATGTGAGGGGCATGGTGCAGGATAAGCAGATCGACGCCCAGCGCCTTTGCATCCATAGCAGATTGCCCTAGGGAGGGGGCATCGAGCAGGTCGAGTGCTATTTTCACATCAAATCGCCTGGCGGTCGCCACGGCCTTTTTGATGCTCGTGTTAAAAGTGCCTGCCAGTACTGAAATGTAAGTTGCGCCCGCTTGGGCAAAGAGAGTGACCGCTTCATCAGCTTTTTCTACTACTTTTGCTTCGACAAACAGATCTTTGTTTGGAAAGCTTGCCTTAAAGGTTTTTACTGCTTTGACGCCTTCTTTGAAAAGAAGGAGGGAGCCTATGCCGATGATGTCTGCACTTTCTGCAGTTTGCTCAGCAACTTTTATTGCCTGCGCAAGGTCAGAAAAATTGTAGGTGAAGTGCAGCTTCATCACTCATTCTCCTTTTGCTAGAATTGCGAAGTGCAATGTCTTTATTTTTGCTTTTGCGTGGTGCCGAATTGGCAGCTTTCACCTTAGGGTATTTCTCGCAGGGCATCAATAGTTTAATAAAAGCAGGGGAGTCATGAAACAGTTAATTACGCGGCTTAAACAACAAAAAGGCAAGCCGGTACTCATTGTGGGCGATGTTATGCTCGATGAGTATTTCTTTGGCAACGTCCATCGCATTTCCCCTGAAGCGCCCGTGCCAATCCTTTTAGAAGAGGAAAAAGAGTGGAGCCTTGGTGGAGCGGCAAATGTTGCTGCCAACTGCAAGCACGTTGGGTTGGATGTTGACCTGATAGGCGTGATTAACAGCGATGATGCTGAAGGCAAGCGGTTTTTATCCCATTTGCAGGCCAATAAAATAGCAACCAACGGCATCATACATTCTATCGACAGGAAAACAACCTGCAAACGCCGTTTCCTCTCGCAAAAGCACCAGATGCTTCGGTTGGATACAGAATCAACGCATCCCCTCACGGCTCGTGAATTACTGGCCATTGAGGCGAGAATTGCAGCTTTACTCAAGCCCGATAGCATCATACTGGTATCAGATTATGCGAAGGGGGTGGTGACGCGTGAGCTAATGCACTTCATCCGCGATATCGCTAAGGAGCGCGGTTGTCAGCTTCTGGTTGATCCGAAGGGACCTGATTTTGAAAAGTATCAGGGCGCGGGTATCATAAAGCCCAATTTGCGAGAATATCAGCAAATGGTTAGCCATTTTCGCCTGTCGCCCAAAGCTACGCTTGAGGAAAATGCGCGAGAGCTGTGCCGCATTTTAGGGCTAGGAGGTATTGTTATCACGCTCGGCGAGCGGGGTATGATTTACGTTTCGCCTACTACGTCGATTACGTCTCCTGCCTACCGCCGCGAAGTATATGATTTGACCGGAGCAGGAGACACGGTGTTCTCTTTCTTGGCTCTTGGTTTTGCTCACAATGTTTCCATTGAAGATTGTTTGGTTTTGGCAAACAATGCGGCATCAGTTGCTGTTTCACATGTCAAGACCTATGCCGTGAGCTTGGAGGAATTGATTAACCGGGCTTATGCGCCTGAAGAAAAGATTTTCCATGACTGGGCAAAGCTGAAAATAGAGCTAGACTGGCTTCGTGCTGAAAATAAGCGGGTAGTGTTTACGAATGGGTGTTTTGACATCATGCACCCGGGGCACGTCCATACGCTTAAAGAAGCAAAAAAGTTGGGTGATATTTTGGTTGTTGCTCTTAATACCGATGAATCTGTGCGTCGCCTCAAGGGGCCAACCCGCCCGGTCAATGACTTGGCTTTTCGCTCTACGATGATGGCAGCCTTGGGGATGGTCGATTTCGTTGTATCCTTCAACGAGGAAACGCCGGCAGCGGTGTTGGAGTATTTGCGTCCTGACGTCTTGGTAAAGGGCGGCGACTACAAAAAAGAGGATGTGGTAGGGCATGATTTGTTGGCATCATACGGTGGACAAGTGCATATCATCGACTTTGTTCCTGGCCATTCTACGACGGGGATTATCAAAGCCGCTACGTACGCGACAAAAACTCTATAAGAAGTAATTTCGATTGGGGCTTCATGTACAAACTAGGCATTGTGGGCTTTGGGGTGGTAGGCAAGTCGATGCTTTCATTCCTGCGAAAGCATCAGGAGGCGTACCAGGTTGCCGTTGAAGATGAGCTACATATGCAAGAAGTGGAGCAAACGTTTGGTGCCATTGAGGTCTGGGACAAGCGAGTTTTGGGCAGCGATGAGAAGGAGCTTCTGCAAGCATATGGTGCCACAGCCGTGGATAGCGCCGCTGTGGATCTGTTGCATTTTATGCAGCGGCAAGATTTCATTGTGGTGAGTCCAGGCGTTGATCTTGCGCCCTATCCTCATCTGCGGCATAAAGTTCTTTGCGAACTTGATTTTTTCTCAACGTTCTTTAAAAAGCCAGTGGTTGCAATTACTGGCTCGGTAGGCAAGACAACCATAACGCGTCTCTTGGGAATGCTTTCTAGCGCGCTTCCTGTCGCTCCGCTGAATCCTTTGGTGTTGGCGCGCTCCTTCCATCTGCCTCCTGGCAAAGATCGCTTCCGTGTTACGGTGGGGGGCAATGTTGGCATAGGGATGTTGGACTTGGTGAGCCTGCAAGATGATCTTGATGCTGCGGTGGTCGAGCTTTCCAGCTTTCAATTAGATTTGAATAATGCCTTTGCCCCAGCTATTGCGATTTGGAGCAATTTTTACCCTAATCACCTTGACCGGCATCAAACACTGGAAAACTATTTTAAAGCTAAATTTAACGTTATGCGCTTGCAGCAGATGAATGATGTAGCAATCATTGGCTGGGAGGTATTTAATGGTTGTGGCGCCGCACTTTTAGATGAGCAACTGGGGCGGTTGCGTTCTCAAGTTTTTATAACATCGTCCCATAGGTTGGATGAAGATGATATTAAGCGCGTTGCCCGCGAGGACTTTTATCTGCTGTACTCCGAAAAAGGCGCAGTTATTTTCGAAATGTACAAGCAAAAGTACTGCCTGCAGCGCCTTACTCTGGTAGAAAATGTGCAGCTTCCAGACATCACCTTTTTGGCAAATTGGCTGCAAGTCATTGCTGCTCTTTATGCAATGGGACTGGATGTGAGTCAGCTACCTGCTGCCCTGGCAAGCCTGTCTGCCGATGCTTTGCGTAATAGCCTGGCTCACCGCATGCGTTTGTGTGCTACCATTCGCGGCGTTGATTTTTACGATGATTCCAAGTCTACTATTGTACAATCGACTATTGCTGCTGTGCAGCGATTGGCTGCTGGTAACCGGCCAATCACACTTATAGTTGGTGGCCTTGGAAAGGGTGCTGATCGCTCGTGGCTGATGCAAGCGCTTGCATGCATCCCTCAGGTTAAACGTATTATTTCTTTTGGCCCTGAGAGCCATGTTTTTGCTGGGGCAACTGCGTTTGGGACCTTGGAAGAAGTGATTGGTTACATCAATCGAGAAATGGCTGCAGGAGATGTTGTGCTCTTCTCTCCAAGCGGCGCCAGTTATGACTTCTTTAAAAATTTCGAGCATCGAGGCCAGGTCTTTGAGCAGCTCGTTAGAAAGCTTGCCCCGTAAAGCCTCTGCTTCCTACAGTTACACCTGATGATATTGGTTAACGTAACGGTGGGGAGTGGTCATGGCATTACCGATAAGTCGCTTGCAGTTAGACACTCGTATGCTGCTTGGTTTAGCGGCTACGTTGAGCGTACTGGGACTGGTTTTTGTATATTCATCCAGCTCTGTTTTTGCGCTGGAAAAGTGCGGTAGCGATACGTTTTTCCTCAAGCGCCAGCTGTTTTACTTGGCTTGCTCAGCCGCGGGCTTTTTGTTTTTTGCCCTTATCCCTCATGCTCATATCAAACGGTATGCACCACATTTCTTTGTCGGATCTTTAATCCTAACGGCGCTTACTTTTGTGCCAGGCCTGGGGGTAACCGTTCATGGAGCCAGCCGCTGGCTAAATCTGGGGTTTATCGGCTTACAGCCAAGCGAACTGCTCAAATTCAGCTTGGTTTTGTACATGGGATATTTTTTGGACAAAAAGAAGTATCGCATCAAATCTTTTCTTTATACCTACTTGCCCTTCCTGCTCGTGCTTGGCGTTACCTTTGCCATCCTGCTTAGGCAGCCAGATTTTGGTTCGGTAATTACCCTCTTTTCTACAGCGCTAGTGCTCTTTTTTGTAGCAGAGTGCAACATGAAATATCTGGTTGGCACGGCTCTTTTAGCCTGTCCGGCTATTGCATACCTGGTCTTATCAAAATCATACCGATTAAGCCGCATTCTTATCTTTCTCAACCCCTGGGCCGACCCCCATGGCAAGGGTTTTCAGATAATTCAATCGCTCATTGCCATCGGCAGCGGAGAAATGTGGGGGTTGGGCATTTCTAATTCCAAGCAAAAGTTCTTTTACCTACCCATGCAACACACCGATTTCATCTTCCCCATCATTGCTGAGGAGGTTGGATTTATGGGGTGTATGGTGCTGCTCAGCCTGTACCTCGCCTTCCTGTTTTTCGGCCTCAGAATGGTCTTAGCATTGCGGGATGGATTTAGTTTTTTTACAGGGCTTGGCTTCTTGGTGCTGCTGAACATTCAGGTTGTAATAAACCTGATGGTCTCTTGCGGTCTGCTACCGACCAAGGGCCTTGGCCTTCCGTTTATCAGCTATGGAGGAACAGCTCTCATTTGTGCCTGGTGCATGATGGGTTTTATTGCCAACAGCTCTCGTGAAGAACGGGTAAATTCAAATAGAAATGATTAGTGCTGTTTTGGCTATATTAAGGCATTTTTGTCCCGCCATTAATTGACACTTATGTAGTCTTTGCCATACTCGAATGATCATTGCTTGCCCCCTTTGGTGAGGCGTGCTGGATGATAATTTCAGTGGAATTGTTCCCCTTTCGAATTAGCAAAAACTACACGGTGAAAAATGTTTATGCGACTGAGCTTTCGCTTCTTGTTTCCAGCCGCTTTCCTTCTGGCGCAAAGCCCTTGTTTTGCTGCTGAAGAATGTCCTGCGGTAACGGTGGAGGTTGATCAGGCAGCGCCTAGTGTGGCAGGGCCAGTACAGAACCAAGCACAGGATCCGCTTGCGGATGTTCTTGACGGCCTCGAGGGTTTTGCCTCTAACAACCCTGTTGACCAACAGCGAGCTTTAATGGACCTGATGCAGCAAATGCAGCAGTTCCAGATGCAAGCGCTTATGGAAGCGCGTAAGCGTCGTCTTCAAGAGCTTACTCCACAGCAGCAGGCATCTTTTGCCAGGGTGGAGGAACTGTATGCTCAGTTGGATGCCAAATTGCGCTTGCCAGCGACTTTGCTTGAGCTCATTGCACAGATCAATCCCGTCCCAGAAAAGCATGCACTTGTTGCTGCACTGGCTTCGTTTAAGGCTGCTATTGAGGATGGCTCATATCGACGCTTATTCTTTGGCGATGTTCGGCACGAGCAAAGTCCCTTGGTGCCTGGCATGTACGACCTTAAGGAACTGCTAGAGTTGGTGAGCGTTCTGAAGGACGAGCAAGGCGAGGCTGCTCAAAAGCTTTTGGACATTGTGAAGTCCTTGGTAAAAGCTGATTACCAAGCCGTCTCCACTTCCTGCTACCAGTTGCAAGAAGAGGCTATAGAGGCGCTCAAGAAATCCCTTGCTGAAGAAAGTAAGCGGTTTATGGCGTGGGCCGCGCAGAAGCACCCAACCAGAGCGCAAGAAGAGGCTGTTACCTATTACGCCAAGCTGGTGAACCAGTATCTGCACTCGGTGGTTAGTGTTCAAAAAATAGCGTCCAAAGCCTCCGGTGCCGGATGGGCGTGGTTGGTGCAAACATTTGCGCAAATCTACGACATTATGCAGCCATATTTTATTACCGAAGGGCACTTTAGTTTGACGGGGGTGGTAAATGTTGGCATAAACGGCCAGAACCCGCATATTGTTCAACAATTTTTCAGTAAGGCTATGTATCTTGACGTTGCCTGCCGTACGTCGGTTGCACTCGTTGCCATGATGCAAAGTGGACACGTTGCTGCGGGGCGCGATTTAAGTCAGGTGATTATTGGAGATGCCCCCCTAGCCCGTTTCATTGATCCATCCAACGAAGGCACGCATGAGATAGCCTTATTCGCGTTAGTTCAGAAGTTGGGCGCCTATCGGACTCATTTGGCGGCAGCGGGCAATGCATTCCAGAACCCTGCGCAATATGCCTTGCAAATGGGGGCGGTAAGCAAGTTCATGGTGCGCTTGGCGTGTGCGATTGCCTGGCAGAATGCTACAGCCCTTTGGCAGGGAACGCATACCGTTGACCAGCTTTTGCATGAAAATATCGCCAGAAAGACCAAGCTTTACAAGGCGGTTATGCGCCTTGGCATTTTCACGTTGCAAGGGTATGTGACCGGAACGGTTCAGAAGTTTGTGTACGAGCACGTTGGACCAGACACTATGTATGCCATTGAAGACCTTTCGCTTGGGATTGTCAGTCCGGCGCTCATGTTTGAGTTTTTAGATATTTGCGTGAACGCTTTCCTTCAAAACCGTCCGCAATGGGTTACTGATCACGTGGTTGACTTTAATCAAGTCGACGTTCACGGCTACACTGATTATTGGTACCTAAAGCGCATGGTTGAGGCCTACCTCAAGACTCCAGGGGCCGGCCGCGTGCCGTTTTATGGGTCTCAGAACGGTTTTATGGAGCACAACAAGTGGAAGTTTGTTGAGTATCGTCTGCTGTACTATGTTTTTGGCGCCATGGGCCGCCATTTTGGTCGCAAATTTGCTGAAAAGTACAACGAACATATCTCGTATCTGGTAGGCGAGGCTGGTGGTAAGGTGCTTGATGTCTGTGAATGGGCTGCTTCCAAGAGTGAAGACTATCAAAAGGGTGGTGAAAAGGAAGGTGTAGGGCTTGCTGTGGGCATAGGTAATTACGCTCTGCGTCATCCGACCGAGGCTCTTACTTTCCTGCTGAGCGGCATCGCGATGGAAATCATGCATGGGCAGGGTTCTCCAATGCGCAACCAAGCTATTAACTTCTTGCGCTCGATGAACGTGCTTAAGCCAGAAATTCAAGATGAGCAGATGATCAATGACGCGCTTGCCGGTTACTTTATTCAAGCGCTCTTTATGTACGGCATCTTTGACTACAAGCAAGCAGTTGAGTGTCACCAGCAGTATGTTACCTACCGCCATAATGTGCCCGCACTGGTTCCATATCTTGTGGACAAAATCAGGACTGGTATAATAACGAGCCTGGGCGGCTTTGCTGGACGCCACCTTGGCTACAAGGTTGCCGAGTGTTTCTTTACTGACCCGACGCTGCCAGCGCCGGCAGTGCCCTAGGCAACACACAATCGGATTTAACGCAGGCCCCCCACCAAGGTGTCGGGGGCCTTTTTTATGAGTGAGATTAAACCATGTTGATCGCCAATGGCCTGTGTCTTGCATTCGGCCAACAGGATGTTTTTAAAGAAGTTTCTTTTACCATTCAAGCTGGCCAAAAAGTAGGGCTGGTGGGTCGCAATGGTGCCGGAAAAAGTACCTTGCTTAAGGTGCTTTCTGGCATGCAGGCTGTAGATGGAGGATCCTTTGGCATCGAACGTGGCAAGAAAATAGCGTATTTGCCGCAGGATGTTGTTTTGCTCTCCAGCAGGACCATTCTGGAAGAGACATGTTCTATTTTTGGGGACATTGAAGAGCTCCAAAAGGAAGTTGCTACTCTGGAGGAAATTTTGGCCAGTGGCGAGGCGACGGATGATCAGTTTGAGGCTTACCAGACAGCGAGTATGCGCTTGGCCGAACTGGATGTTCCGGCCTTGGTTGTGGAGGCTAAGCAAGTCTTGCAAGGCTTAGGGCTAGGCGAAGATCGCTGGAGTATGCGCGTTGACCAACTGAGTGTTGGCTGGAAAATGCGTGTGGTTTTGGCAAAATTGCTTCTACAAAAGGCTGATTTGTACCTTTTTGACGAACCGACCAACCACTTGGATATTGTAGCTCAAAGCTGGTTTTTAGATTTCTTGAAAAACGCCAAGTTCGGCTTTCTTTTGGTGTCCCACGACCGCTATTTTCTCGATCATGTGTGTAATTATATTTTTGAGCTCGAGCTTGGCGTAGGAACCATGTACACAGGTAATTACACCTTGTACTTGGAAAAGAAGAAAGAAGCAGAAGATCTCAAACTCAAAGCCTATGAGGCTCAGCAACGCGAAATAGAAAAGAAAATGCGCTTTGTGGAGCGTTTCAAGGCAAGCGCCTCCCGCTCGGCACAGGCGCAGAGCGTTCTGAAAGCAGTTGAAAAAATTGAGCGCATTGAAATTTCTCACCTCCCCACTACCATGCGGATTACCATTCCCCCCGTTGCTCGATCGGGCGATGTGGTGCTTAAAGTGCAAGGGGTAGCAAAAAGTTATGGTGAGAAAAAGCTCTTCCGAGATGTTGCCTTCGATGTTTTTCGTGGCGAGAAAGTTGCTATTGTTGCGGCTAACGGTGTTGGTAAGACCACGCTGCTCAGCATTTTAATGGGAAAAGCTCAGCAAGACCAGGGGACGTTTTCTTTTGGGCACAATGTGACACCGGTTCTCTTTGAGCAGGATCAAGAGCGATCGCTTAACGGGCAGGCAACTGTTTTGGAAGAAGTAGAGAACTCGTGTGCGACGAGCGGAGCGCGCGCCAGGGCGCGCGGCCTGTTGGGAGCGTTCTTGTTTTCGGGCGATGATGTTGATAAGCGCATCAGGGTGCTGAGTGGTGGAGAAAAGAACCGCGTTGCCATGGTTAAAGTGCTTCTGGCTGATGGTAATTGCTTGTTGCTTGACGAGCCGACCAACCACCTTGATTTGCAGTCCAAGGAGATTTTGGCTGAGGCGCTCAAGCAGTTTGATGGTACTATCCTCTTTGTTTCTCACGATAGAACCTTTTTGGACGAACTAGCAACGCGCATTCTCGAGCTTACGCCAGAAGGAATTCGTAGCTACAAGGGGAACTTTGAATCTTACCTGTACGCCAAACATCAAGAAGAGCGGAAGCTGGCTGAAGCAAAGCCGAAGTCGCCAGCAAAGCAAGCGCCGCGTCCCGAGCCAATAGTTGTTGCTCCTGCCGGTAAACTTGATCACGAGCGCCAAAAGAAAGTAGCCAATCTGGAAAGCAAAATCAGCAAGCTTGAACGCGAGCTTGAGGCCTTAACCAGCAAGTTTGCCGATGTCGTATGGGGATCTGATGCATACCGCAAAATTGATGCTCAACACATGCAGGTTAAAAAACAGCTGGAACAGGCATACGAGCAGTGGGAAGAATTGAGCAAGTAAAGCTCAAACAGAAACTAGCGTAATTCCTAGCTTTTGAGCCTGCTGCACAAATGTTTCACGCTGGGCGATTAAGGTGTGTGAAGAAAGCCATGCAATTGCTGTTACCTGACCTGGCGTGAAAGTTTCTAATGATTTGGGTCCCAGCGTTGGCAAATCGTACGAAGCATTATGCTGCCGGTGGGCTGCTTTGCAGATAACAATTCCGTCTTTGCCGAGTGCTAGGCCGCGCTGAATGCACGCATCGGTCCCCTCAATTGCTTCTACGGCAAGCACCATAGCATCTTTTACCACTACTGTTTGGCCAATGTCAGCGTCAGAAATAGTCAGCGCTGTTTTCATCCCCACATTAATGCTTGCTTGAAGCGTCGGGGTTAACTCTCCGCACAGGATCCCTGGTTTGACTAGCAGGCCGTCCAGTACTTCGTCCTGCCGCAAGGTCTTAATGCCGTGCTGTTCGAGTTCTTTGAGCAGTGCCTCCATAATGTCTTTATCGCCCCGCGTTACCAAAGAGCCAAGAATTTTAAGCGCGAGCCAATCGAGCTTTAAATGCTTAAGAAGATTGTTTTTATCAACTTTGCCGATAAAGAGCACCTGAGTTGTTTGGCGTTCTTGCAGGAGCCGCAGGATATCTCCGGGACGGTAGTAGGGCTGAGCAACGATGCTGTCAGCCCTATCGATAATAGTTTTTAGCGCGCCCCCATTTTCTTCTGGAAAAAGGGAAACCACAAAAAAGGGCTTGGCTTGGCTTAGTAACCTTTTGCAGGCTTCAACTGGCAGGGTGCCAGTTCCTGCAATAACGGCAATCATAGGGCTGCTTGGTAAACGGGTCTGGTTTGTAATTGATTATACCGCTCCGTATCGGTAGGCCTTAGGCCCAACTGGCGCTCGATTTCAAATACGATCTCCAGGGCTTGCATGTCTTGAGTTGGGTTACGTCGCGGGACGTTATTGGCAATAGCTTGTACAAAATGCATCGTTTGCAGCTTGAGCGGATTGTCTTTGTACACAAATACATGCTCGATCAGGGCTTCTTGCCGGTAGCTCAATTGGTCAGCTCCAACCTGGACGCTTGAGCTTGCCTGCCGCTGGATAATAAGCTCCTGTGTCCCAAAATCGAGGTTGAGGAAAGCATTCGGTTGATGCACGGCCATGGTACGTTTTTTGATTTGTGAGGCACGGCTAGAAACAATCGAAGCAATGCATCCACTTGGGAAGGTAAGTTGCACGCTAGCAACATCGCATGAAGCGGAATGCACCTTGGTACCATGAGCTGTTATTTTGCTTGGCGCTTCGTTAACCAAATTAAGCACCAAATCGACATCGTGGATCATGAGGTCAAGCACTACGCTGTCGCCTGCAACGCGTGGAACAAACGGGCCCATGCGGTGACACTCGATTAGTAGGGGCTGGTTGACGATTTTTTTAAGCTCTTGAATGGCGCCATTAAAGCGTTCAACATGGCCCACATGAAGCGTTACATTGTGTTTTGCTGCGATGCCAAAAAGTTCTTCTGCTTCAGCACTTACTTTTGTAAGAGGCTTTTCGACCAGAACATGCTTACCTTTTTCTAGACACGCTTTAGCAACGGTGTAATGTGCGCCTGTTGGTACGGCAATAATAACGGCATCAACGGCGTCGATCCAATCAAGGAAATTCGCGCTTTTGATAATGCCTTGTTGTTTAACCTTTTCTAAATTTGCCGCGTTTTGGTCGGCGACTGCAACAAGCTGTGCTTGAGGGACTTGTGTGGTGACGGAGGCGTGGTAGCCGCCCATGTGGCCAAGGCCAATAATGCCGAGTTTGATCATAAAGGAGCAACTTCGTTAGTTTCTGGTGCCGAGCCGCAGCGGCGAGAAATGCCGCGCGAGCTAGAAATTATAAATGCGAGAAATTGTTTTACGAACGGGTCTTGCCCCCAGGTTGGCTCTACCGCTGCAGCGTCCAGAATAGCTTGCTGGGGGAGTTTATCTTGGTAGAAAAGCTTGGTGACATGTTTAAGTGCGTTGATGTTGTCGCGGCCAGCACCATTCCTTTTCAGGCCAATCACGTTTAATCCAAAGAACGCAGCAGGCTTACCATTGAACATGCAGAAGGGGGGTATATCCTGTCTGATGCCGCTAAACGGGGCCAACGCCGTCAGGGTTCCGATGCGGCAGAATTGATGAGTTGCGCTGCCGGTCATTACTACGGCACGGTCTTCGACTTCTGTGTGTCCGCCCAGGTTAACATTCGGGTTTAGAACAACATTGTTGCCAACTACGCTATCATGCGAAACATGTGCATAGTGCATTAAGTAGCAACTATCTCCAATCCGTGTTTGGCCAGTTTCCGTGCGCGCTGCGTGTACCGTAACAAATTCGCGTAGCTCACAGTTTTGACCTATGGAGATCTTACCGTGGTTCTGCAAAACGCCAACCACTTGAGCCGGCATGCCAACAGTGACGTGCCCGTGCAACCGGGTGCCATCCCCGATTGTTGTGTTGCCAACCACCGTGCAGAAAGGACCAATTTTGACCCCTTTGCCCAAGCTCACGTGTTCGCCTACAATAGCCGTGGGGTGGACGTATGTTTCGCTAGAATGAAAGAAGGCTCCCTCAAAAGAGGAAGCCTGAAGATTTTTCTGGGTTGTTTGCAAACTACTCACGACAGGTTTTTCCTTGCGTGGTTGGGGCGGGAGGATTCGAACCTCCGCGTGGCGGAACCAAAATCCGCTGCCTTACCACTTGGCGACGCCCCAGATGTTTTATGGCCTATATCCTACACTAATTATGCGGCTTCGCCAACTACTTTTTTGTATTCTTCAATAACTCTATTTTCAATTTCTTGGCGCGTGTCAGCATTAAGCGGATGGACGATGTCTTTGAAGGAACCATCCTTTTTTCTGCGCGATGGCATGGATACAAAATAACCTTCGTCGCTCTGGATAATTTTCATGTCCCGAACGATGAAACAGTTATCAAATACCATGGTCGCGTATCCCTTGAGCCTGCCCTCGTTCGCGGGAAAAACTTTTACTTCCGTAATCTCCATGCAATCTCTCCGGTTTTTTGCGTCCTGGTTGCCAGTGAATTTTTCGAAAACGTCCTGTACACCGAGCTTATCAAACATGTAACCACGACGATCTCCGCATCAATCTAAAGGCGACATGCCGTTTTGTCAACAATTTTCGGGCAAGACAGATTGAATAATTATCGCGTTATTGAGAGCAAATACTTGCTGTTCTGTAATGTTTTTGTTTGTCAGAGCATAGTTTGGGGGGCGCATGTAGCGCCCTTCTTGACTAGCTTATGAAATGAGTGATTGAAACTGTGCAAATGCTGATTCTAATGCAGTTAGACGTGAGGCGAGGTCTTCAAGTGTTGTTGCTTTTTCTTCAACCATGCGCAGGCGGCCGTCGTGGTTTGATAATTGAAGTTGTTGTTTTTGATATTCGTTGAGAAGGAGAATCGGTAATAAGTTGTAGCGCACTGTTTCGGGCTGAGCGTCTTGATTGTGGATTACCAGGTTTGGCATGACTGTTGCTACTTCTTCAGCAATCAAGCCGTACTGCGAGGTGTTGCTTGTGTCTGCTTTGTAGGTGAAGCTGACCGGTCTGAGGGATGCTATTGCTGCAGAATCTGAGCCGATATCCTTAATGTTATCTTTGTAGCGCCGTGATGAAGTTGTTGTTCCAAGCTGTCCGCTTTGGTCGATTAAAACATCCGTTGCTGTAAACATATTTACCGTGGTTCCATAAATGCCAGCAATTGAGCAGCCCGTATGAGTTGCGGCTGTTCCGAGCCGAATCATTCTATTGTCGCCGCTTGATCCGGTGTTGCCTATACAAATGTTGTAACTAGCGTTGCCCTGCAGGTTCGCGCCAGCCGTCGTTCCTACCGCTACGTTGCGACTGCCGTCCAGTATGTTGCACAATGAGCTATCACCCACCGCAACGTTATAATTTCCTACCAGGTTTGTGTAGAGGGCGGAGCCGCCTATACCCACGTTTGAAGCGCCGCTTGCATTGTAGTGCACGGCATTTTGTCCCATTGCTACGTTGCGATTTCCATAAATATTGTAGGTGAGGGCGCCATTGCCCATCGCGTTGTTGTAGCTCCCGCTAGTTGTAGAAACAAGCGTGTCATAGCCGAAAGCATTGTTGGATGAGCCTGTGGTAAGGTTTATCAAGGCTGCTTGTCCAAATGTATTGTTAGCTACGCCGGAAGTGATTGTTTTCAGCGCGTCGGTGCCAATACCTAAACTTGTGCTGTCAGGCGAGGTGAATTGGCTTCTATTCAGATTGCCGATCATTATGGCGGCGCCTGCAGTGCTTGTATAGTCGGTTCCACCGCCTCCTCCCGTGAGGCGGTGAGCGTAAATAGCAGCGCCCGCGGTTCCCGTGAAGGTGTTTGCTACGATAATATTTGCTGCAAAGTTCTTTGAGCTATCACGTTTTATGAGGGTGTTGGCAACGCTAGCATCCGTTGCGTCACTGCCTAAGGTGCTTGCCGTTATTGCCCCGTCTGCGATTTTATCAGCAGTAACAGCGCCCGTGGCTAGTTTTCCTGCTGTTACAGCCCCAGCCGCTAGTTTTCCTGTTCTTACCGCACCCGTGGCTATTTTTGACGCAGTTACCGCCCCAGCAGCTATGTTGATTGAGTGTACAACGCTTCTCCCCAAGACCTGCTTTGATTGAGTTCGGGTTGCGTGTGGTTTGAGTGGTCTGCTTTTTGCAAGCGTTTTTAGCCAGTAGTCGTAATTAACCTTTTGTCTATCATTTGCAGCAGCAAGAATTTGGTGTGCTTCAGCCAGGCCGCTATTGAATAATGCAAGGGGTACGGATGCGTGTGGAAAGTTTGTAATTAGATTGAGCAAGGCAGCAAATTTTTGCGGGGGGCGGATATTGTTCTGTTGAAGCATTAATCCGACTGCAGCAAGCTTATCTCGGGTTGTTTGGTCTAGCTTGATTACTGCAGAGCGAGAGATGCCGCGTGCCACCACCCTCTGTGGTGGCAGCGGACCAATAAGAGCACATGCAAATAAGGTGAGCAGGCTAGCACGTTTCATGAATGCCATTTACTTCTCCTTTTTAATGTAAGGCGCGGATGGATGCAGTAAGATCATCCAGCTCTTTCCTGTAAGCGCTGAGCAGCTCGGCTTGTTGATGGAGTTGGCTTTGTAGGGAGCTGACATCGGTAGCTATTTGATGCAACGATTGGGCATTTTCTTCAACCATGGCTAGACGATCTTCGTGGCAGGTCAATTGCTTGCTTTGGCGCTGATATTCATTCAGCAGAAGCGGAGCGAGCGAGTTGTAGTGGACTTTGTGTGGTTTGCCGTTTTTCCAACCAACCAATTCTGGGAGTACTTCTACCACTTCTTCTGCAATCAGGCCGTACTGCATGCGAGCGTCCTTGTCGTGGGTGTGGACAAAGCTGACCGGACGGAGTTTACTAAGCACGCCGGAACGGTCCCCAATGTCGGCGATGTCCTTTTTGTAGCGGTTGGAAGAGATGTAAGGGTCGTTGCCATAGTAGACGATGCCGGTTTCCGTGTCGTACGTGAGAACGGTCCCAAGGTCATTGGGCGTAAGTCCCCCAATCGTGATACCGTCCGATGTAGTTAAGGCTCCTAGTACTGTGGTAGGAGCTGCGATGTAACAAGAAGTATGCGTTGTTGCTGTGCCCAGGCGAATGGTGTTTGATTCGCCAGCCGCACCGACGTGGCCAATGCAAATGTTGTAACTGCTATTATCTGTTAGGCTTGAGCCCGCTATCGACCCAATCCCAATGTTGTTGTTACCAGTGGTGAAACCCCTCAGAGCGCCTTCGCCAACAGCCACGTTATAGCTGCCCTTTGTATTAAAGTACATGCTCGAGCCGCCTACGCTTACGTTGGAGATGCCGCCTGTGTTGGAGTGCATAGCATTGTGGCCCATAGCAACGTTTCTTATGCCGTAGCCGTTATTTGAAAGCGCTCCATTACCCATGGCATTGTTGAAGCTGCCGCCTGTATTGGATGTAAGGGTGTCATAACCAAAGGCATTATTGTGTGAGCCTAACGTGGTGCTGCTAAGTGCCGACTGGCCAAAGGCCGTGTTTGAATTGCCGAAGGTAATTGAGGTAAGGGCTGTGGAGCCTATCCCCAGAGTGTTTGCTTCTGGGCTATGGAATTGGTCCCTATGCAAGGCCCCAATGGTCATTGTCGCACCAGCGGTGCCAGTAAAGGTACCTACCAGCTGATCAGCTGCCAAGGTGCCGCTAACTGTTGCCGAGCCAGTACAGGTTAAATTGCCAAGCAACGTTGTAGCTCCGGCAATATGACATGAGGTATGAGTGGATGCGGTGCCCAGGCGAATGGTGTTTGACTCGCCGCCGGCACCATTGTGCCCGATTAGGATGTTTGCGCTTTCACTGCTGCGCAGGCTTAGGCCGGCGTATGTTCCGATAGCGATGTTGTCATCCCCGTTAGCCATGAAGATTAACGCGCCGCTACCTAGTGCCGTGTTGCGGTTGCCGGTACTATTCCAATTGAGGGTAGAGGTACCGACCCCCGTGTTGTCGCCGCCTGAGGTGTTTGCTAGAAGGGCTCCTGAACCTATTCCTGTGTTGTGATCACCACTCGAGTTAAGGTTCAGGGCTTGGCGTCCAACTCCTGTGTTGTCTGTGCCTGAGCCATCCATGCGGAGTGCATAGAAGCCAAAGGCGGTGTTTCTTTCGCCTGACGTGAGATTTGCTAAGTTTTCGACGCCGCTGCCGGTGTTGAGCGTCTCATCGGTGGTTACGAATAGGCCGACAGGGTTGCCATTGACAGTGGTAGCCTTGACCGCTCCAAAAAGAGCCGCGCCGGTACAGGTGATGTTGCCATTGACGGTGGTGTTACCTGCAATAAAGCAAGCGGTGTGGGTGTCAGTAGTTCCAAGGCGTATGATGTTGCTGTCACTGGCGCTGCCTTGATTACCAATGAAAATGTTAGCATCGCCTGAACTGTTATGTTTTCCAGCGCTTGAGCCAAGGGCTATGTTGTTAGAGCCAACATTGTTGTACAAGGCATAATCACCTACTGCGACATTGCCGCTGCCGCTTGTGCTGTAATAAAGTGCAAAACTTCCCAATGCGGTGTTATTGCCTCCGTTAGTGTTGGACTCTGCTGCTGAAATTCCCACAGCGGTACACAGGCCGCCGCTGGTGGTATTTGCAAGTGCGTTGAAGCCCAGGGCGGTGTCATAGTTTCCAGTTGTCAGATGACCCAACGCACCGTTACCAACAGCAGTACCGCAGAATGCTCCATCCGCGTTAGCAAAGGTGCCCTGGCCATAGCCGAGGTTTCCACTCGTGAAGAAGTAAGAACGGTGGGTACTGCCAACGTAGACGGCGGCATTTGCAGTGCTTGTAATAGCGCCTGAGGTTGTAAGATTGCCTGCAATGAAGCAGCACGTATGTGTTCCTACCGTCCCTAGGCGTATGGTGTTTGACTCTCCTGCCCCTCCGAGGTGTCCGATATGGATATTGTTGCTTTCTTCACCCGCCAAAGCACCACCAGCGTCGTAGCCAATGGCAATATTGTTGTTGCCACCATCTAGTTGAAGCAGTGCTCCACTGCCGACTGCGACGTTGTAGCCGCCGGCAGTGTTAGTAATAAGCGCCGAGAAGCCTAGAGCGGTGTTGTTATCGCCTGTGGTATTGGCTAAGGCGCTTGCCCCACAACCGGTGTTGCCATTTGATGATACCGCTGCGCTTAAAGCCCCGTTGCCGACCCCTGTATTGAATGAGCCATCTTCTAAGGATTTGAGCACATTGCAGCCGAAAGCTGTATTTCTCTGTCCATCTACCAGGCTTTCCAGGGCACTGCTTCCCCCGGCAGTATTTCTTAGGAAGTCTGATGGCACCCCAAACACGGGAGTTTGGCCGTTAAGTGTGCCTACGTTCAAATTATTGGTAATAGTGGCAGAATCGCTTACCAATAAGCTGCCTGTTATATGGGTGTCGCAAGCAACGTAGCACGATGTGTGGGTGCCGGCGCTGCCAAGGCGGATGGTTTGTGACTCACCGCTGGCTCCGTAGTGAGCTAGGTAAATGTTGTTGCTCTCATTGCTGTTCAGGTGACAACCGCTGTTATAGCCAATTGCTATGTTTGAGCTACCTGTATCGAGCGCCACCAAGGCTGACGTGCCAAGTGCTGTGTTGTGGCTAGCCGTGGTGGTATAAGAAAGAGCTCCGGAGCCAAGTGCGACGTTGTTTGCGCCGCCGGTGTTACGCTGAAGTGCATACGTACCAACGCCAACGTTGTCGTTACCAGTGGCAGCATCGCGCATTGCAAGGGCGCCTACAGCGACGTTGTTAGTGGCGCTGGTTTTGGACGCAAAGGCTGTCAAACCTAGAGCTGTATTGAAATCCAGGTCTGCAACCACGGTGGCATTGTTTATAGTTGCTGCTTTTAAGTTATCGCTTACAAATGCTGAGCCGGTGGTTGTTAAATTGCCCTGTACGAAAACGCTGCCGGCAATATGGCAAGCGGTGTGGGTGTATGGCGTGCCCAAGCGAATGTTGCCTGATTCTGCCGGTGCACCGGCGTTAGCAAGATAAATGTTGTAGCTGTTATCCCCGGCCATGTTAATGCCTGAGTTTATACCAATGGCAATATTGTGATGTCCGTCAACCAAGTTTTGACACGACCCTGCTCCAATAGCCACGTTGTATTCACCCGCTTGGTTGTTTTCCAAGGTATTCTTGCCAAGACCAATGTTGTAGTTGCGGTCAACGTTGGCATTTAAAGCCGCGGTGCCAACTGCAATGTTATTTGAACCATGGGTGTTCGACTGCATTGCTAGATAACCGATAGCGGCATTATTGAAGCCATCGGTGTTGCTGGAAAGGGCGCTGCTGCCAAAGGCATGGTTGTTGTAGCCTGTGGTATTGTCGTGCAGTGCCGCGCTTCCTAGGGCGACGTTGTTGCTGCCTGTCGTATTGGAAAACATAGCATAGGTGCCCACAGCCGTGTTGCCGTTGCCTTCCGTTGTGCTTCGCAATGCGCTTGGCCCGACGCTCAAATTGCTTACTCCGCCGGCAAGCGAGACCAGTCCTGGTGTGCTCAGCGCAGCGTTACCATTGCCGTCGGTGCTTATGGTAATACCATTTACGGTGTTTGCATTCAGCGCCTGGGTGCTTAAGTCACCATTGATTGTTGTGGTGCCGGCAATGAAGCAAGAAGTATGAGTGCCATTGGTGCCGATGCGAATGGTGTTGGATTCGCCTCCAGCACCCAGGTTGTTCAAGTAAATATTGTTGCTTTCTGTGGAGACTAGGTGAGCGCCGCTTGAAATGCCAATCGCAATGTTATGTATGCCCCCGTCTAAGGTGTTTAAGCTGCCAGCCCCAATGCCGATATTTTCGCCGCCTGTGGTATTTGATGCTAGCGCATTGTTGCCAACGGCCAAGTTGTTGCTGCCGGTTGAATTGTGGTTCAGTGAGACGTTGCCGATAGCAATATTCCCTGAACCGCTCGAGTTGAACTGGAGGACCAAACGGCCAATGCCTGTATTGTCTGATCCTTCGGTATTACCGCTCAATGCGCCGTCGCCAAAGGCGTTATTGGTGGAACCAGTAGTATTGTTGTAGAGTGATCCGCTACCAACGGCGACATTTGAGCCGCCGCTTGTGTTGTTGTGAAGCGAACCAGAGCCTATAGCGACATTGTTTACGCCCGTGCTGTTAGCATTCAGAGCTTCATATCCACAGGCTGTGTTGTATGTGCCCTCTGTGTTGGCTCGTAGTGCGTGTGAGCCTACCGCAATATTGCCGTTTCCTGAGGTGTTATTTTCCATTGCTCCCTGACCAATGGCAACGTTTTCAACTCCTATGGAGTTTTGCGAAAGAGCGACGCGTCCAATCGCAATATTTGATGAGCCCTCGGTATTTGAGGTAAGTGCAAGCATCCCCACGGCAATATTGTCATCGCCGGTTGTATTTTGATCAAGCGCCTGATGGCCAACTGCAACGTTGCCTTCGCCTTCAGTAAGGGAGCGCATGGCGTATCGTCCAAGGGTTGTATTGCCCACATCGTCAGATGCCACGGTTACGCCATTAACATCATTTGTTGTAATGTTTCCTTGAATGTCGGCATCTCCTTGGATGGTAGCAGAGCTGCTCGTAAGTGGTCCTTCTACTATTGCTTCACCTGCAATATAACATGCGGTGTGTGTTCCTACGGTGCCAAGACGGATAGTATGTGACTCCCCTGCAGCACCTGTGTTTCCTATGTAAATAGTGCTACTCTCGCCCGCTAGTAGGTGGCTACCAGCACGCGTTCCAATTGCTATGTTTGAAGAACCCGCCTGTACGTTCTGAAGAGACTGGGTGCCTATGCTTACATTCTCGGTGCCGATGGTATTGTTGCCTAGCGCTTCACTGCCGAACGCAACGTTGCCTCCTCCGGTTGTATTAGCGTACATAGCACTGGCGCCCATCGTCACGTTTGAGTTGCCCGTTGTGTTGTTTGTTAGGGCTGATTGACCGAGTGCTATATTTTGGGATCCTTCAGTGTTCATATACAGGGCGCCTCCGCCAACACCTACGTTCGAGTATCCGGTAGTATTCGAAAGAAGCGCTTGCATGCCTACACCGATGTTCCCGTTTCCTGTTGTATTACCATTAAGCGCACCATACCCAACTGCTACGTTAGCGCTGCCACCATCCAGAGACCGCATCGCATAGCGTCCTACACTGGTGTTTTGAGCGTCATCAGCCCCTAGGTTCAGCCCGTTGAAGTCGTCTGCCGTCAAGCTACCATTTATATTCGCGGCTCCTTGGATAGTTGCGTCACCGGCGATGTAGCAAGCTGTATGCGTTCCCCTAGTGCCAAGCCTGATGGTTCTAGATTCACCACCAGCTCCTATGTTGCTCAGGTATATATTATTCGATTCGCTGCCTGTTAGATTTCGGCCGCTATCGATACCTATGGCAATATTGCTCCCTCCATTAGTTATCCGACATAAAGAGCTTCCGCCAACGCTTATGTTGTTATTGCCAGTTTGATTCGAGCTCAGGGCACCATTCCCAAAACCAATATTGCTATCACCGGTCGTATTTTGGTTGAGGGCGACGCTGCCGATAGCAATGTTATTATCCCCCGTTGTGTTGAGTTGTAGGGCAACATACCCAAAAGCAGCATTTCCCTCGCCGATAGTGTTATTAAGCAGAGCATTGTTCCCTATGGCGGTATTGTTGGACCCGCTGCTGTTGTGGTAAAGCGCAGCGCAGCCTATGCCAATGTTTTCACTCCCCACGGTGTTGCTGACCATGCTATAAGCCCCGATAGCTGTATTGTTCGAGCCGGCAGTGTTTGTGTACAATGTTTGCAAGCCAATGGCGGTATTTTGTCGGCCGCTGGTGAGGGAGACGAGGCCGTTCTGCGCTAGCACCAGGTTGTCCCTGCTGTCAGCAGTTACGGTTAAGGTGTTAATCAAGCTGGTGCGTAAGCTGTTTGCTATGAACGCTGATCCTGTGGTGGTAATATTACCGTTAATCGTGGTGTCACCAGCAAGGTAGCAGGAGGTGTGGGTGCTTTCTGTACCCAGGCGAATAGTTCCTGATTCGGCGCCAACTCCTGGATTGCCGATGTATATTGAATAATCGCCTGTTGTTTGTCTGGAGCCGCTTTCATACCCTAGCGCGATGTTGCGGCTACCACTGGTCACATAAAGCAGTGCAGAAGTGCCTACCGCGGTGTTTCGTTCCCCGGTCATGTTCTCTTGAAGAGCGCCTCCACCAACTGCAACGTTGTTATGAGCTGTTCGGTTATGATTAAGGGCGACCTCGCCAATCGCGACGTTGTTGACCCCGGTTGTATTGGTTTGCAACGCTAATGAACCGATGGCGATGTTACTATTGCCCGTGGTGTTGTATATCAAACTTCCGTTTCCAACTGCGGTGTTATCTGAGCCGGAGATGTTTCCGGTCATTGCGGCATATCCTATCGCAATATTGTTGTTGCCGGTCTGGTTGTTACTCAGAGCCTCTCTGCCGCAGGCGACGTTTGCATTTCCCTCATTATTCCTTGCAAGCGATGCGTAGCCAAGGGCCGTGTTGCTGTTCCCTGTTGTGAGACTGCGCAGGGCATCTTTTCCGACAATAGTATTGCAGCGGCTATCACCCGTGACGGTAATGCTATTAACAAGGGGGCTGGTCAGTTGGCCAATCGCGTGCAGGGCTCCAGCAGTTAGCGAACCGGTTACGGTGAAATCACCGTTGATAACGTTGTTATCTCCCGTGACATTAACGCCGCCAACCGTCAGCGAGCCACCGATGTTGGCATCCCCAGCAACCTTTAGGCCGAGGCCGCTGCCGTTAATGCGAATATTACCGGTGGTTGTCATGTTGGCGTTCAGCGAAAGGTCGCCGACAATGTAGGCGCCGCCGCCTTGTACATTCAACCCGCCTTGGTCAATAACCACAGCGCCGGTAGTGACTTCTATGCCGTCAGCAATGCTAACGCCTCCAGAGACATCAAGGCCGTTAGCAGCTACGGTGAGCATGTCATGGAGGGTGGCAGGACCGTAAAAAGTAGGCGAGCCCGTAACGGTCAGATCACCATACAGGAAAACATCACCTGCCTTGAAGCCGCCGTCGCTGTCACGTTTCACAATCGAATTAGCGATCTTATTAGATGATATTTTGCTGCGATGGATGCCACCAAAATACAGAGCAGCGCCGGCAGAGCCACTCGTGCTGTGAGCATAAATAGCGGCACCAGCCGTGCCGGTCAAGCCATTTGCGGTGATAATGTTGGCGGCAAAATTCCCGCTATCGTCTCGTTTGATCAATTTGCTTGGTAGGTTGCTAGCAGATGCGCCAGAACCAATTACATCGACGGTGATGGTGCCAGGCTTGATTTTACCGCTAGTAATAGCATTATCTGCTAGCGCGTCATTTCCTACGGCGCCGGGGGCTAGCTTCTTGCTAGTGACAGCAGCATCAGCGATCTTAGAAGTGGTAACGGCCGAGGGGGCAATATTATTTGGTCTGATGGCATTGTTGCCAATTACCAGCGTTGCTTGGCTGGCGCGGGGAGTTGCGGGATGCATTCCCTGGAGAGCTTGAGTATAAAGAGCTTCGTCTAGCTGCGCCTCTTTGGCCGCTTTATCCAATAACAATCGTAGTTCCTGCGCTTCGTCCGATTCCTGATTGTCCAGCGCTTCAGCAAGCGATTTCAGGCTCCCGTATGTTGCTTGATCGAGTTGTACAGGAGGGTGGGTATCTCCCGTGGATCGCACGGTTGAGCTTGCGCTCACTGCTGAACCATACAGTAAAACTGCAGGTAGGATAAGGTAGGTTAGCATATTTGCCCCCTTGAAGATGTGCACTACAATCATTTTTGATGAACAAGCCTAGAAAAGGTTGCCAGGCCAGATCAATTATTTGAGGATCTTAAGGGGACGGGCGCTGCCAAGAGGCAAGCCTTTCTGATAGGGAAGTAGCTTTGGGCTTTTTAATAAGAAAAGGGGGGCGCATATTGCGCCCCCCTTGGAAGTGTGCTTAGCTTAGAGCGGCCGCTTGCGGGAGGCCGCTCCAATTCTTTATTTTCCTCTCGTGGTAGCAATGCTTCTGAAGGCTTTGATTTCTTGACGCAATTCAGCCAGCTCCTGTTCAAAGTTGTTCAAGCGTGCTTCATAGAGCTGATGTTGCTCATCCAAGCCGCGGACTTGCTCAGCCATGCTGTTAAGTGATTGTTCGTGGCGTTGATACTCGTTGACCAATAACGGTGTCAATTGGTGATAGTTGATCTTGTGCGGCAGGTCGCCCTTTAGCCCAACCACTTCTGGGAAGACCTCTTGGACTTCTTCAGCAATCAAGCCAAACGTCACTTTCTTTTGATCATCATTCTTGTAGGTGAAGCTTACCGGACGCAGTTTCATCAGGTCAGCAGATCTGTTGCCAACATCCTTCACGTCGTTCTTATAACGAAGGGAAGAAATGTATGGATCCGTGGTATAGCCAACAGCGCCAGTGCCGGTGTCATACGTTAGGACGTCACTCAAGCCGAGAGTATTGAGACCTGGTAGGGTAAGGCCTCCCGTGATGGTAGCACCGCCAGCAGAAACGGTTAGGCCGTTGCCAATGGTGGTTGCCTGTGCATACAGAGGACCAGCTGCATGGAGGTAGCCAGCATTAACAGAACCAGTTACGGTTTCGTTGCCTG
>Ga0214923_10000675_pt1 | contig 50584 bp, 42 predicted proteins | sample LL1510_MetaG_FD_177993 | JGI IMG/M metagenome (GOLD analysis project Ga0214923, IMG submission 177993) | Freshwater microbial communities from Lake Lanier, Atlanta, Georgia, United States - LL-1510 | ecosystem: Environmental > Aquatic > Freshwater > Lake | place: USA: Georgia | collected...
ACGTAACCCCCATTTTTCGAGGACAGAATCTGGGACCAACGAACATGCAAGAGTGAGCGCAACTTTCATGCTTTCCATCATAACATCACCTTGTTTACCAGTGCAAAGAAGGATACCGCCATGATCGGCCAATTTCCGGCTGACTTGAATTATAGTCAAACCGCCGATACCCATGCCGGTTGCATATAAACCATAAACGACACCTACTCTAGCTGCGGCTAATGGTCTATCAATATCAATCTTATGATGTGCGGTTAGGATACTGTCAATCATTTTCGGGGTAAGTGAATATGAATTAGATGTGGTGTCACTTACTTCATTAATTTCTAGAACACCACTGATATCCCGGACATTTAGTTCACGGAAGATGTCATAATATTTCTCTTTCAATTTCCGTACACCGGCCTCGTAGGTATATGAATTAATGATATACTCTATGGTAGCAGGGTCTAACTCAACAGGTAATGACATATTAATTTCGACTGCAATTCTAGGAATTAAGTAATCACGACTTATTGTAATCTTATCAGTAATGGTATAATTCTCAAACTGGACCCTGTGAATACGGTCGGCCAAAATCGGGTCCAATTTCGTATAATCATTATAACTGAATATGAAAAGTACCTTACTTAAGTCCAATTTAACCCCGGCGAAATACTTATCCATGAATTCATTATTCTGTGTGCGATCAGTTAAGTGTGTGAGAATTCCTATTAATTCGCGCCCAGATTCGGTATTACTAATTTTATCCAATTCATCTATGAATATAATTGGGTTCATACATTTGGATTGCATTAAAATATCAACTATCCTGCCCCAAGTACTACCGACATATGTATATGAATGGCCATCTAGGATACTGCCATTTGCGCTACCACCTAGGGCTATAAATCCGAATGGCCTAGATTTACCATTGGTGTCAACTAATGCTTGTGATATACCATATTTGGCAAGCGACGTTTTACCTAGACCTGGGCTACCTTCAAAACCCAGACAATACCCATCTTGGTTTCCATTGGTCCATTGTGCTATTATTCTAACGATTTGGTCTTTAGCTTCACGTTGGCCGTAAATACTTGCATCTAATCTGGATCGGGTATTCTGAATGAATTGTTGTTTATCAGTACGGTGTCGTTCATGTGCTGCCAATAAATCGGCTACATGTTGTTGATACCTGATTAAATCGGTGGGGTATCCAATATCATAGAAATACCCTTCTGCAATTAGGCACTCTGTTATAATACGTCTGGCAACCTGGTTTTCAAGTATTTCAGTGCTAGTAATATATGGATAATGTTTACTGGCAGCTAACCCACCACCTGCGGGTACGTCATCAACTGATGAATGTAATTTAACATTAATTCCTTCTTGTTGCAATTCGTATTGTATATCATGTAATTGTGTGGCATCAAGTGACTCTAATGCTTCAGTTAGAACAGGTAGTTGCATATCTGCTGAACTTACTAATACGCGCCTAGCAATAATTTGTTGTGCTAGGTAGTTTGTTAGTTGCCGGATACTGCATATCCCACATTTATTAAGTAATAGCTCCCGGTCTAAATAATTTTCAAGGGCAGAACTATATGTTACATCCGGCCATCGGGCAGTTAAACTTTCATCTTCTATCCTGCCAAAATAATTATAATTAGAAATGTCTTTAGGCGTTTGTGTTTTGGATGGCGTTTGTGTTTTTGATGGCGTTTGTGTTTTGGATGGCGTTTGTGTTTTGGATGGCTTGTATATGTTTGATAAAATTATTTTTTGTCTGTCAGACATTTTTTTGTTGGGTGAATACAAATCGCGTTTAACATCATCCACTTGAGATGACGGGCTTCTTACAGAAGCACCTACTTGAGAAGACGAATAGCCCAATCGACCATCCACTTGGGAAGACGGGCTTCTTACAGAAGCACCTACTTGGGAAGACAGATGGCCTAAACGTCCATCCACTTGAGAAGACGGGCTTCCACTAGTGCTAGATAATCCGTTAATAAATGTGGGTAATCCAGATAAGCCAAAAATAGTGGCAGACCATTCAATAGCATCCCGAGCCCAACCATACATATCCCGGTAATCATAACACAAGCATATGAAATTAATTATTATTACACGAGATTGCCGCATGATAGTTTCGGAATTTTCAATAATCCATTCCTTTGCATATGTACCAAACGGAATACATAATAATCCATCCAAAAATTGCTGGGGTTTGCTACTATTATCATTAGATTTATTGTTGATTTCGCGTAATTTTTCAAGAGCTTTGGCACGTACACTATCATCTGTATTAAGTAATTGAATGCGTTTTTCATAAGTAAGTTCATCGGTTTTAATAATAGATTGGTCGTCCGATAGACTGTTTTGCTTAGTAGTATTAGTATCAACAATATATCTAAGTTTGCTTTGTATGGATGTATGTAATCCAGCAAATATTTCTTTTTCAATCTGCCCGTTATTTTCATCAACCAATAAATCCCATAATATATATGCACGGAATGCACTATCTGCATGAGCTGAATTCAGTAATAACACTGATAAAATATCCGATTTACGTGCAAGCGATTGTGCTTGGAAGTAATTCATCATTTCCAATATATTAAACTTAATTATAGTATTATATAACTGCCATTTGTCATAGCACCATGTAGTAATTTGTGGTATAGTCGCAGTTACTAATTGTTTAATAGTGAGTAATTTGAGTATGTTAGTACGGAATCCAATCGGAATGTCATCTAGGTTATGCACGCCGTGCGTAATATATTTAAGCTGTCGTTGTGTAAAAGTATATTTATAAGCAATAAGCGTGATATCATTAATTACTAAACCGGTTATAATGAATAATATACTTGCACTACCAATCTGGATTTTAAGAAACAAATGTAAAGCCCGGTCGCGTATTTTATCAAAATTAGGGATAGTAGTGTATATAAGTGGATTAGTAATATCAACCGCCCAACAATTTGGTGATACAGTCATCCCAGTTATAGATACACTGGGCTGCGTGTGTATGGCCCGGTATGCTATGTCCCTATAAATTTCACTTACCATCGGGTTAGTTGAAAATAGCGATTTATTTTTTAAAATACCATGTGTATGAAAAATATTAAGTGAATTATATAAGTCAGTTTGTGCTGTCTCACTAATTAGGAATGCTGAAGACTGAATAGGTTGAATAATATTATTATATAAGTCTAGGTACTCATGTATTTGTGGTGGTAATATTTTATTTAGAATTTCAGTAGTTTGCATATTTGATGTATTAGTATAAGTCCTAGACACACTTCTAGGGCCCGAACAGTATTGTGTATAAATTTTATTAATGACATCTACAACTGATTGATGACACGGGTCAGTGAAAATATTAAACGGGCTGTTAGATGAACCCTGTTGAGTTGCAGTCATAGTTGTAGATTTGAAAGTATTTGATTGTTGCATTAATTTACTATTGAGGTTATTCCTCATATTCTTGGTACCGATTGGCAAACCAATATTTCTTACAGATGGACTGTGATAGGAACCATGTGCCGATGATATCTCATCTTGGCTGCTGCTGCTATCAGTATCGTCTCCCAATGATTCTTCGTCTTCTAATATTAATAGTCCTCCTAGCTTACCATTTTTATTGGCATCAGTTGGTGTACCGGCTAATAACCCAGTGTATACGGTACCGTCAAGTCCCGATTTATGTGTACCGTCTACACTCAACTCTAAACCCATTCTAAGTGGTCGGGAATTTCGTGGAATGGCAGTTCCTTTGCTCTGGCTTACTAACCCAGTGTATACGGCATACGATAAAGGAACTTTCGCATGATTTACTCCTATACCAGGACCGGGTATTGTATTAAAACACTCATTATCCCATAATATATATATATCCTGTAACCCAGTATATACTAATAAATAGCAATTAATTGTATATACGATGGTATTCCCGCCATATTTTTCAATAAGATATAATGCATGAATATATATATCAGTAAGACATTCTATGTTACCCTGGCACCAAATAATATCAAAAAAAAGTATATTTTTTTTATTTAATATTTTACGGATACTTGTGATTTGTAATGCCAGGCCATCAATTAATTCGACAAGATTGAAATATTCTAGTTTATTTATCCCATCCGTCGTTAGTTGGCTAATGATATGTTTTTTGAATTTACTTAGGAATTCGATGAGGACTAATAAAATATATTTATTTTTACGGGTATTTGTAATTAATTTCCTGATTTTATTCCAGTAATTTGGTTTGGCAATGGGTGTTGTTTTTTTAGCAGATTCATTCGACATTAAAAATGTAGGTGGTCTTATAGTAATCGATAATTTCTTTTCCATTTGCTATATATTTTTCTGTTATGTTTCTTGCCAGTTTTTTCTTTTTTGGTATGGTCTCCCGTTTTTTTTATCTAGGAGGACACTTCTTTATTCTTACTATGATATAAACAAAAAATGGCAAAATGCTAACGAATAAGTCCTAGACCTTTCTCTAGGCACTAGGCATCAATTCCAAAGAGCCGCCAATAGATTTGGTTATGCTCGAGTTTACCCACGAACTGAATAACTGTATCGCGGGTAACTGGTTGGCGCCCAGCTTTGTAAATCTTATGCAGCTCACCGCAAAGTGGCTTGAATGCATAACTAATTGCTTGTGCTGGCATAGTTTTACGAACGAATACATTATGGTATTCCTGAAATAGCTGGTGATTCATCCCGCTAATAAGTACATCATACCATGTGAAAATATTCTTATAAGTAGCTGTTTTGTTATCGAAAACATCAAGGAATTGTTGAATTGCATCAGGACCGCGTTGGCGTAGGTTCCAATAAACCTTGAATAGGTTATGTTTGTTACGATCGCTAATAGTAATAGGCCCCGTCCCTTTGAGCTTTAGAAGTTCATAATGCGCGGGATTACGGACTTTAGTGCGGCGTGTTTCGGCAACACTTTTAAGAATAACACCTGGCATATACTTATCCATATTGGCGATCATAGAGTTAACAACTGTAAGTGGGTCAGTCCCATGATATACAAATAGTCTAGTAGGTGTACGGAGACCGGCAACTCCTAGTTTTGCTAGGTCACTAACCACCATTTGACTAGTAAGTTGTTTAATTTCTGCAGTTGCCGCATGTGTCATAACTGCATATTTGAGCTGGGATGCATATTCAGTAGGTTCTGAATTTTGAGGTGTTTGCAGAACCCCGATGCTAAAAACTGCATTAAGAATACCACCGACCGATGCCCTAACTTTATCAAAATCAGTCGGTAGTTGATAAGCCGCAACTAGCGTATTACGGTTAGTAGACACTGGATTAACAACACGGTTTTCGACGTGTTCTACATTAAATACTAGTGCCTTATCAGCCAGATAATCTAGGTCGCCGAATTCAGTCCCAGAACAAGTATTATTCTCACGGAACATTTGGTCGAATGTCTTACCTGGGTTGTTAAAGAATGATGTTCCTAGTTTACGACGAGTAGAAAGAGCCCAATCGTGTTGGGGTTGCTTTTGTACGGTATTATCATCTGGATTGCCTAGTGCTGAATCACTAGTCTCCTGCGATGCAACTGATTGTTGCCCAAACAGTCCTAGACGTTGGTTATAAACTACCATTGTACCTTCCAGGAATTCCTCAATAGAAACGCCATCTGAACCCTGACTAGACATGAATGCATCATAACTGAGTGCACCAGGGATGCCTACCGAAATAATTGACATAGAATTCAGATCAAATACTAGGTGGCGACAGAACATTGTCAGTGGGTCAGTCTTGACAAATCCATGTGCCTGCTTGTCATAATAGAATTGAAGCAGTACTGAGCTAGAACGTCCATAAAATACGCGTTGGAATGCATTACCTGATTTAGCTGCTGTCAGATATGCATCGTCAGCTTCGGGAGATTGTCCGATTACACCTTGTGCGCGGAGTTGAGCGGCATTAGGAAGTTCATCCACTGTTTGTACTCCACTAAGGTCGGGAATGTCGGGTCCATATGTAGACATGCGGCGCTTAATACCACGTGTATAAAGCGCATACGTCCATGTATCAATAAATGACCGGATTTGCGGTTTTTCAACACTAGTATTAGTAGTACTAGTAGTACTAGTAGTACTAGTAGTAGAAGCTGCAGATTTAATTTGGTCTACCCATTTGCATAGACAATCTGCAAGTAACTCATAAAAGAGCCCTTGCTGATATTGGAAATATGATGCATTATTATATTGCTGTGGGACATGTAGCGATGACACCGTTTCATCAGTATTAGTAGCTGGGATATCAATAATAGTATCTGTAACAATAGTAGTATTGGTAGCAGTATTGGTAGCAGTATTTGTATCAGTAGTAGAAGCAGTGGTTGTAATATCAGTCATAATTAATGTAGTGTTTGCTTTGAGAGCTGTGATGATGTTAACTGGTCTGAAATATTGGTAATAAATGTTTGTCTATGTATAAAACAATTTTTCCGTTTAAATTACTAATACCCGCCCGGAAACTTGGTAATATTAGCACTAATGCATTTTCTAGGACTGCTGACAAAAGATAAGGCTATTAAAAATATAATAATCCAATACCTAGCCCTGCACCTAGCACCAATAGGTTAAACGTTTCCATTGACCCAAGTTTGGCGACCAACGCACTGCTAGGAACCCGGCAACTAGTACGGCACTTATCCTCACCCAAATCCTTAGCCATCCGGGACAAACCAAATACATACATGAGTAGAATGATTACTATTAGTGCAGTGAATACAGTGCTTATAATCGGGATATTATATAATGTCCGGGTGATAGGTATAAATATATTAATGGCGCCGACTACCAACCCTACAGTGGCGATTGTATTCACCTGTTCCACCTGCCAATTTGCGGCACACGGGCAATCTTTTTGCGACAATATTTCACCACTTACCCACTTAACCCATACATTAAATGCGATGAAACCTGCAGTGAAAAAAAATACTAATATTTTATTATTTTGAATTGCACTCATATTGCGTATATTTTAAAACTTTTGCACGATTAATTTTAAATTAATAGACGATAAAAAGAAATTAATATATGATGTCATTGACCAGGACGTGCGTCTGCTTCAAGCACGGGACGTGCGTCTGCTTCAAGCACGGAACGTGCGTCTGCTACAAGCACGGGACGTGCGTCTGCTTCAAGCACGGGACGTGCGTCTGCTTCAAGCACGGAACGTGCGTCTGCTTCAAGCACGGAACGTGCGTCTGCTTCAAGCACGGAACGTGCGTCTGCTTCAAGCATGCGAAGAATGTTTGGCTTCAATAAGCTCATACAGAGCGTTTGGCTTCAATCTGATATTCGACAGTATTAGTTAATTCACCGATAAGTACTTTAATCTCGGTGATTATATTACGGCACCCGGGAATGAATACATCAGCAATACATTCATCCATAGTGGCACTATCAATTGGCTTAACAGCAATGATGATACGACGTTCAAGAGGGTGTGTCCGGAAATAACTAATACTAGCCAGACGCCGGTTTTCGGGTTCTAGGGCAAGTGATGCATATTGCCTGATGAGGCCACATGTGATGACATTACCTAGTGTATCATCTTCACCTTCAATGATAATTTCAAAACCATTACCTAGAGTCGCAACAGGTCGCACAATAACGGATTTCTCATTCCCGGTTTCCAGATTACCAATCATGTGTTCTAGAGAATCCACCAGCCATTGGAACCCACGTTCCAGACACACTAGAGGCGGAATAACGCCAACACTTTCAACAACAAAGTCGAAGCTAGTCGGCTCACCATTTTCATCCACCTTATACCACCGTTGTACCTCATTAAGATTAAAACGGCGGACTAGCACATCCTCTGGATATGGTGTCAGCCCAGAAGCAGTGTTCTTTGCATTCTCCGATTCCACAAATTTGGCAAGAGCAACAGCTGCACGTTCGGGATCACGTGTATTTCCATAAGAGCACGCAGCCACCGGGCTGAAATGCCCGTTTTCATCACCAGTAGATTTCACCAGTCTAGCATTGAGTTTAATACCAACAGTATCACTACCGGCCATACGGATATTAGCACCAATAGCAGCGGCAGCCTCAGCAACTTGTTCGATACCAGTATAATATTTGGGTTTGAGTTTGACAATGGGAAAGAATTCACCAGTAAGCGGATCAGCCGGTAGTAATACCCGGACTTCTTTCTCAGAAAGATATGCATTGGTACTAATTCGCTTGATTTTAAAATGTTCGGTTGTAACTAGTAGGAGTGTATTAGTATCATTGCTGACATCCAAGTAGAATATATAATCGTCTACCTCAAATTGTTCGGGATGTGGTGCATGAATGGGAATCATCGCTAGACGATGTGCGATAATTTGGTTATTCAAATATGTGTCATTACGTTCAATCTTAATAGTACTTTGGGTATGGGGTTCGCTCTTAAATCCAATAGTAGGAACCTTGGCAATCATTGCCCGGCGCACGCTATTTGCCATAGAGTAATGAATATCTTGGAGTGTGAAACGGACATGATTATGTGCATCTGCATCCCATCCGTTCTTAGCAAATGGATATTGAATATTAGTGAAATGTTGCATAGCCATTTTATTAGTCTAGTTTCCGAAAGTGAGTTGGTATAAATTAATACGATATCTTTTAATAATACACCTTAAATTATGTTAAAACAATTTTTATTAGATCGTGCACGCACACGGTTTACATCCGTTAAAAATCCGGGTAACAAAACCGGGGCATCCATTAAATATGTCAGGCCGACAACTAACAAATACCTATCAAGGGCAACAACAACCCGCATCAAAAACCGTGCATCTTTTTTATTCAGAAGGTTTTTGCGAACATTCCAAACGTTGTAAGGACCGTATTGGTAAGCTAGGTATAGGCGGATTAATAAATCTTTGGAACATAGATAACCCGGCTATTAATATACCGCCTTTTATTCAGAGTGTACCGACTATTTACGTAGCAGATAGCCGAAAAATCTTAACTGGTCGTGATTTATTTGACTGGATAGAACAACAAGGACAACATGCACCTAGTACTAATCAAAATATTCAGACAATGGCTAGTATAACCGGGTCTGATAGTATTTGTGCCTGGTCATCTAATGAAATCGGTGGTGGTGGTGGGTTTGCATTCATTGATGATGCACAGAACCAGCTCCTGGATAGTCAATTCGAATTCTTGGATGGTTCGAATGGCAAAGACAAACTTAAAATGGCACAACTCACCCGGATAGGTGAAGGCGACCTAGGTGCTCTCCCGGGACAGGATGGTGGCGTACAGCAACATGGTGGTAATGATAGTGGTAGGGGTAGTAGTGGAGGTGGCAGGAGTGGTAGAGGTGGCAGTGACACTGATAAAGCATATCAACGCATGATGGAAGAACGCAATTCAGAAGGTCAAAATAACCCTTTGAATATGAGGCGCTAAAGCTAGGCCCCATATGGAATATGAGGCGCTAAAGCTAGGCCCCATATGGAATATGAGGCGCTAAAGCTAGGCCCCATATGGAATATGAGGCGCTAAAGCTAGGCCCCCCTACTAAGTCACACAATTAATAAACTGCTTTAAGGAGTTCATCCGTTTATATTTTCAATAATTTTTATACTTTGACAAATAATAACAACCTAGCTAAACCTTTCACGGTCTCATCCTACTTCGACACTATACTAAAAATATGGAATTCACATACCAAGACTATTTTAACTATTACCTCAAAGAGTTCTGCAATGAACTAATTGCCAATTTCCCGGATGCTGAAAAAGGTATTGTCGCGAATTATCGGGAACTCCTAGAGGCTAAACAATCTAGGAATGACATTTATGTTAAATATTTCGTGAGCCGGGTTAACGACCACATGGAAAAGATTTGCCAGGCAGATGAATCTCTTTTCAACCCTGCCAATCACATTGACCCTGAAACCAAATCAGTCCGTGCCCTTGTATTTGTGGAAGGCTGCGACATGTTGGCTGTATGGAATAGCTCATTCAATAATCCTACTAATAAGGCCAGCATTTGGAAATACCTGAAACTACTCGTACTTTTTGGTCGTCATGTAGTCCCTGCTAACACCGAAGTTCTAGAACTTATTAATTCGGTAGGAGGACATGTTTATACTCCTGCTAAGGTTGAAAAGACCCTTCATGGCAAACCAGAAGATTTATCTGATGTAGGGAATGCTCCTGATATGTTAGGACTTGGTGGTCTCTCTAGCCTCGCCGGGCTGATGGGATTAGGTGGTGGACTTGGTGGGGGACTAGGGGGGGGACTTGGTGGTTCTGGCGGAGAAGGCGGACTCGGAAGTCTACTAGGTGGTATGCCTGATATTCTTAAAACACTTGGTGATACATTAGGTAATCTGGATATGAGTGCTATGATGAACCAGATGGGCGCCACGGCGGCTACCGGTGCTACTGAAGGAACTGCATCTGATGGCGGCCAAACCACTGAATCCGGGTCTGCGCCAGATGGTGCGGCAACTGCAGAAAATCAGGGGGCGGGATCGGCAACTGCAGAAGGCGCTGCGCCCGTCCCTGGGCTATTCGGTGACCTAGCTAAAGAAATGGCTGAAACATTTGATTTCAGCAGTATGGAACAAGGAGATGCGCCTGCAAATATTGGGGATGCATTTAAGAAATTCCTGAGCGGTGATAACCCTGCTAAACTCATGGGGCTAATTACCAAATTCGGGTCAAAGATTAACTCGGAAGTTGCAAGTGGTAAACTTAATCAAACTGATTTACTGAAAGAAACAATGGGTATGATGCAAGGTCTAGGAGATCCTGAAAAGGTCAAAAAACAAGCGGCCAGTTTCGCCAAAGCTAACCCTGCAATGGCCGAACAACTTGCGCGCCAACAGGCAGCCACTCAACGTGGTGGTAATACCAAATCCCGGCTCCAGGCTAAACTTGCTGCCCGCCAACAACAGCAACAAGGCGATCAGGCAGATAAACAATAACCAAAGTAGTTTGATTTTAATTTCGTTTAGTTTTTTAATTCTTTGAATGGTTTTAATTCTTTTTTATGTTTGAAAATAACTTGTTATGCTAGGATACAAATTATAAATATTATTAATAAAACTAAGATATCCTTTTAGACATGCATAGGAAACACTATTCACAAAAAATGCATAACAAACGTGCCAAGAGATTAACAGTTAGGAAAAAAATCAATAGACAGAAAGGCGGTAATTTAACTGCGATTCCTGTTTTTGTTAATCAGAATGAAATCAAATCATTACTAAATAAAGATAGTGAACTAACAATTTCAAGTCTCATTACAGATGGAAATAGCACAAAACCGACTAATTCTATACTTAAAATAATTAGGTTAGACACGGGTATATTTGATGGATTTGAAAATTGTATAAGTATTTTTAGAAATATAATTGCACAATTAATTTGCACATCATCAATAGTAAATACGATGCCAGATGATATAAAAAATAATAATAATTATAATAACATATGGAACTTTGTGAAACATTCCGACAAGGCTAATGATAAAAATGATAAATTACCAAGTGCAATTACAGATTATAATAGTTTGATACAATTTATTCGAGTTATGCGTGAGTTCTTAATCGACCCATCTAATTCTAAGAAAAAAAGGTTTATAGGGTCTTCATCTATTCCTGATGAATTAAAAAAATATGTAATTGAAACTCTTACTCCAGAAGTATTTAAAATTTGTAATGTAGAACAAGCTACACAACCTAGCACATCTCCAAGCAAAGGTTCTAGTGGAACAAGCCATACCTTGCAAACTTCCAGTCGGAAAAATATGCCACCGGGTTCAATAGGTGCTATGCCTATAGACTTCAACAATATTACTTCTATTGAAAAACAATTAAATTCATTAGGAATAAAAGAAGTTACCCCTAAAATGTTAAAACTTGCTAAACGAATGCTTTGGCTAGGTAAATGGTTCTTACCAAAGGAAAATGCTGATGACATAAAACAAATGATAGAACATTTTTCCAAAAAAGGTGATTTAACAACTGAAAATATTCGTAAAGCACTAAGTGAAGTAGGATATGCTAATTTACCTGAATTTGAAATAAAAAAAATAAAAGCTATACACGATACACCAGAAGGGGAAATTACTAAAGATGCTGTAGCTAATGAAAAATTACCCACATTACCAGCAGAACAAGAACTAGCAGCAGAACAACCACCAGCAGCAGAACAACTGCCAGCAGAACCAGTAGCAGAACAAGCAGCAGAACCAGCAGCAAAACAAGAACCAGTAGCAGAACAACCACCAGTAGCAGAACAAGAACCAGAACCAGAACCAGCAGAACCAGCAGCAGAACCAGCAGCAGAACAAGAACCAGCAGAACAACCGCCAGCAGAACCAGAACCAGTAGCAGAACAAGCAGCAGAACAACCGCCAGCAGCAGAACAACCGCCAGCAGCAGAACAAGCACCAGTAGCAGAACCAGAACAACCGCCAGCAGCAGAACAAGCACCAGTAGCAGAACAAGGAGGCGGTGCTAGGTTAAAAAATAAAACACACCGGAGCAAAACACTAAAAACAAATAAACACAAAAAAAAGATGCCTAGCACAACTTTAAAACACTGGACAGTCAAACTGACTAAAAAGAATAAAAAATAAATGTCATGCATCATACTGATTAATCTCGGATAACTTGAATTGCGCCGCCATCTTGACCGGGGTAACCACGAACTCCTGGCGGGCCTACATTAATCCGGGTCTTGTAATAATAGAAGCCGATGGTAAATGCAGTAATGATAAGATTAACTATTACTAATCCGAAAAACCACGCATAGCCTTTATTATTATCAAATTTGAGGGCAGATGGTGATGTCGGATATACCGATTTTACAATGTTCCACCCGATACTTATGGTGAACCAAACTATTGCGAATGCAATACTTGCAATAACTATTTCCATTTCTTTTTTGCAGGCGTATATTTCTATCCTAGCTTTACTTTATTAGGTTATTAGCTAATTTATTAAATTTTACACTGTGTTAATAATAGTTTTTGTCGTTTTGTATTATTTTCCATAAGACTATCCTTTAAAAGCCTACTGCGTTTATAAACACACTAGGGACTTCTTAGAAGTAAGGGGAGGGTTAGCATCTTTTCCAATATTAGATACTTTAGCCCGGATACCTGCAATTTGTTTTTCTAGCAAATTAATAGCAAATATGGCATCGTTAAGTTCTTGCTTTAATATTTTATTTTCCTCTAATATAGTCTCAATTCTTTGATTTGTTTTTGTAAGTTTGCCTTCTAATTCAAGTACCATAGAAAATGTACTAAACGCCTCGCCGCGGTCCGCGAATGACATAATATTATCGGATTGGCTTAAATTTGTTAGTTTTGTTAATTAATCATTTATATAGTAACACTACAAATCGTTTTTTAGTCAATAAACTAATTTGTCTAGTCCAAAATTAGGAAATTGGTTCCTAGCTGTGCGGATGGTTGAGTAGATCCATGCGAGGGTTCTAGTGCAGTGCTAGGTTGTTGAAACTGCTGTCCCCTAACTATCACATTAGTTTGTAATGCTTCTACATTATGTATGTCTAAGTCTTGTTCTATGTCTATGTTTGTGGTTTGTTCCCTATAAAGTTCAGGTAATTCTGGAATTCTGGAAAGTTGGAATGATAGTTTTGATACTTGACTAATATTTGTCATGGATTTACTATTTAGGGAACCTAGCTCTGCTAATCCTGTGCTAGGTTCAACTTGCCGTGTGCCTAGATTATCTAATTCAGATAGTAGACTTAACCCTGTAGTAGTTTGCCGGATTTGGGAATTTTCACGCTGTTGAATAAGTGTATCCAACCTGTCTACCAGCGTTTGTGACATTTGTTCTTGTTTGTCTAACCTAGCGTCAAGTGATTGAAATTGTTGAGTTAATGTGTCTATGCGTTGATGAATACCATTTAGGCCAGTAGTTAATGTCCGGAGACTAGAATAAATATCTTTGAGGAATTCACTATATGATGCAGAGCTAGGTCCGCCATTAGTAGTAGTTGAATTAATAGGACGTTGAAATGACATTAGTTTGGTTAGGTGGTTTGGTTAGTTGTTTTTATTTAGATAGTGTGTTGAGAATTAAATTTGTTTATAATTTGCCGCGGAATTAGTTTTTAAGTTTGATTTTATAAGTACCACCTAATATGGTATTTAAAACCATACTAAAATCTACTAGTTAAGTACAATATTTAAGGCCACCCGAATAGGTTGGTCTTAAATATTGTACTTGACGGTACCGTCGGTATTATTGTAAATCAGCGCAACCATAGCACCCGGATTCGACAAGTGATTTCCTTACGAGACCTTGACTTTCAGGTGTCGGACATTCAGCTAGGACGGCGTTAACTACATCATCAGGGAGTGCCTCTAATTTCTGCCCCGCGCGGGTATCCACTATATCAATTATTTTATTTTTGACTTCTGGAGGAACAGTATCCGGTAATTTATATAATAATTCCATGAACTTAGCATAATCGAATTTGAGATTGATATCTACTTGGGCTTGTTCTTGTTTGAGTCGTTGTCCTAGATGTGCGATATTAGCCTGTTGTTTACCAACCAAATTTTGGAGCTTATTCCTGTTGTATTCACGATTAACCAATTCGGCCTTATCATCCTGGACTTGCAATTTCCGCGCGACATCCTGTAATTCGGTTATCTTATCCTGGCGTTCACGGATCTTGTCCTGATAAATAGCACTTTCACGGCTGAGAACCACATTGTCATTATCCAAATTGGTAGCCTCAATAACTGCCTTATTGGAATTATAGAATTTGCGCGCGCATTTATCGGCACCCAAGATTTCGTCCACCAATTGGCATTTCTCCACACATGCAACTACCTTACTCACTTTTCCTGGTGGCAATACCCCTACAACGGTCGTCGCCCTGAATGTCTGTAAATAAGGGTTCTTATATATCGCCAAATACTTGCCATCACGGTTATATTCATATACCTTATCAGTAATTAACCATTCACGCATTTCCCGGGTGCATTGTTCGGGTACACAAGCAAAACGGTCAACTATCGGTAGTTTAGCAGTATACCCAGGGTCGGTATGGTTGAATAATATGTCGCCTAGGGATACATAGCCAACGGGCGCGCTAGGACGTAAGATACGTAGGGGGAATGGTTCCAGGCCGTTATTATTCATCAGGGTCTTGAAATCATATAGTTGTGCGAGCTGTTTGTATGCCGCCGCAATTTCACCATCGATATACGTAGTAATATTAGAATTAATAGTATTATATTTACGGTAATATGGGATTTGTTGGGTGTTGATATCACAAGTAACAGTCGCACTAACTACTGGGCCATGATCGGCACCACCAGCAACTAGCCCAACCCATTTGTCGTCATCGATATTGCAGCAATTGCATCCATTACCTGCAGGGCATATATCACGTTTACTCTTTTTCTTTGTATGCATACGAAATGCAATATCCATATATACCTTTTTAGCTGTAAAGGTTTCGGTGAGACTATTATCTAACCCTGCTTTTCCATCAACATCAGGTGCAAACCATGTATTATCGTTGGTAAACTTCTGTTTTATAGTATTTATATTTGTTAGGTTTGTTACAACATCAGTAAACCCGGATACTTTAGATGTGTCGTCTACATACAAATGCGGGCTTTCAATACTATATCTCACTGTAATTTTTTGATTACGATGAGTATATTTATTGCCAAATGTACTAACCTTTTCTGTAGTCGCTGATGGTAATACAAAATAATACTTTGGGTAATTCTCTACATCTACCTGTCCCAAATATACTTTTACTGACTTATTGGTGTCAGCAAATACTTCAATATTTTTAAAACCCGATTTTGAATTTGTAGTTGTCGGATTAGAATCCTTGTTAGAACCAATAAGATTCCGTACATAATCTACTAAATCTGATTTTCCATGCGCGTAAAGCCCGTCATATTCTGTATCAGTTTGCATATCACCAAATCCGAAATTTAATGATGTTGAATAACTATAATTAATATCTGCAATAGATCGGTCACCTGAAAAAAATATATTATTATTGCCACCCCTACGGAAACCTAATCCGTAGTCACCTGTAATCATCCAACGCTGTGGGTCTGCACCTGATTCAATAACATCCATATATGTTAATTGTTCCTCAGTACCTTCATACCTATATTTTTCAGGATTACTTGGGTCAAGAATACCACTATACGGGTATGAAAATGTCTCGGTATGCCCGTCTTCAAAAACTAGCGTACCGCTTGAACCAACCGGGACACGCATACTTTGATAGGTGCCATTTGGTATAATAATAGTTTGCCCGGGTTTAATCTTAGTAGTATATAGTGCGCTCTTAAAATAACTCTCCGGGCCATATGCCACTAAATTGAATTGCAAGTTTTTGTCTATTTCACTTTGTGCGATTTCAAAACTAGACTTGATTTCATCATATAACTTAGTGATATCTACTAAATAGGCCTCGACATCCGTAATCCGGGTATCAATATCACTGAGTTCCTTGATATCTTTTAATACGAACCTAGTTACAGGTTGCCCGCGTTTATCCAATCGTGGCCGGGTTATTTCATTATGTGGGAAAGTGAATACATCATTAGCACCAGTTGGGGCTTTCACATCACCCTTGATTAGCATGGTTGTTTCAGCAGGGGAATCATAGTTAGTTTTATCGCTAACACATGTTCCTAGAATCTTATATCCACTAGGGAGACTACTACCATCAGTTAATTGTGGTAACCAGAAGCTCATTGGTTTTTCTTTGCGTCCGGGTTGGTTATTATAGAACCGGTTGTTCCATACACTCTGATTATCATAAATTCCCACCCGGATTTTGTCTAATAAATCAGTTAATTCATGTGCGGCGAAACCTTCTACACCAGTATCACTACCTCCCGACCACCACAAAACATATGCTATGTATACTAGTATTGCTACTGCGAATACAAATACTATTGTTTTATAATTTTCGGCTATCCAACCAGGTAAATCCATTTTTTCTGTCTGGTTTATGGGTCGTACTTTTCCTTTTAGTATATAAAGCTATATTTTTGTCTTGGTATTTATCGTGCCTTATTATCGAACAATATTAGAAAATTAGACATAAAAACAAAAAATCAATAAGCTGTATCATTCACTTTGAATTCTAGGACCTAGCACAGCTTTGTGATTGGAAGGGGTACAGTTAAGTACCTAATTTAAGACCATCCTATTCGGGTGGCCTTAATTAATGTACTTAACTAGTAGAGGTTAGTATGGTCTTAAATACCATACTAGGCGGTATCAACTTATTTTATAAACATCACGCGCATCAGGTGTACCTTGTGCCGCAGCCGCGTCAGCATCTGTGATACCGACCTCTATATTAAGTGTATTCCGGTTGCGTTTGGCAATCCGTTGTTCTAGGGCCTCCCTGATCCGCATCACTTCATTAAGTTGTTTAGTGAATTGGAGTGCAGCTAGGGCGTCGGTTTCCTGTGTCCGACGGGTTTGTAATTCCCTGATTTTCTTAACCATACTCTCTAACTTCTTAATGTCCTCTTCCTGTTCCATTAGTGTTAACAGGTTATTTTTGTTGCTAGATAGCTTAACCTTTTCGGTATTAATCTTATCCAAGTATTCCATAGAGTCTACAATTGTTTCGGCATCTAGGTGTTTATTAACTAATCCTTGCATATCCGGACATACATAATCAGGGTTGATACTACCCCTCAGGTCGGTCAAGTTATTTTCCATACGGAATTTGGTTATATCACCTTGGCTAATCTCACCCAAATACATATAGGAACTAACGTCGGGAATTGTGGTACCTTGAGTAACCGATACAATATTAGGTGCAGTACTAGTTAATAACATCCTAGATAGGTAGATAGTCGGTGCTTTAGAGGTATAAATAAATTTCCCGTCAACTGGCCCCGGATATGTGAATACATTATTGGAATATGGACTAGTATATGTCAGCCGGAATTCATCCCCTTCATTACCACCTGATTCAAATTTAATTGCCCGGACAACGACTTGTTTCCCAGATTCAAGTGCATTTGTTCTAGGTAACCCACTTAGCATATCCGGGTTCCATTTCTGGGTTTCCTTATAACCAGTAATTACAATCGACCCAATAGAAGCTACATCCGCATCAGTAAATATATTAATCTTATTACCAACTAGATCAGTACCAAACATAGTACGGATATCATCTAGGAATACACCATTAGCAGGCAAATACAATTGTGTAATCCGGTTATTCATAATTTCGGAGGCTTCCAATCCAGTATTAGATTCAGCCTGATTGCCATTGTTTGTTAAATTATAATTTAACCCCGCAAAATGGACTTGATTGTTTTTAGTATCCACCGAGCTAACCCTTATTTTTTTATTGGGTGATGTTGGTGTAGGAGTGGGTATAGGAGTTGTTGTAGTAGTTGGAGCTACCAGAGTAATATCAGAAATAAGTATTTGTTTAATGACAAATGGTTCCGAATCCTGACCTAGGCTTACACTTATAACTTTAGTCATATCTTTAGTACCATATTCCAAACTATCAGCTACTGGTGATATACTTCCAGTCCCCTGGCCGTAATAAATAACATTAGCACGTTGGTTTGTGAGTAGTGGATTCCCAGATACACCCCTAACCAAACTAGGTAATGTTGTAGTAGTAGTCGTAGTATTTTGGATGGTTTGGAATAGTGGTTTATCTGCAAAACCTTCACTTGATTTTGCTATCAACCAAATAACCACACTGATAAGTATTATTGCGAATACCGCAAATATCATTATTTTATGGTCTACCATTTTTATCCTATTATATTAGTCTAATTTAACGGTTGGTATTCCTATGTTTCACAGCTATTTTAATTAGTTATTAGAATATAATCTAGATTGAAAATCTTGAATTTCTTCAAGCAAAAAACTAAAACGGAAAAATAAGACCTAGATATGGTTCAGATTGATGCAACTGTTGTTGATGGTGGCGCATCACCTAACAAATCCTGGAATTGTGGGTCTAGGTTAAACTTGAGTTGTATCCCATCCCGGGCAGCATCTTTGGCTTTTAGATAATCTTCGGCCTGTTTACGTGCAGTTTCGGCATCGCGTAATTCCTTCTCTAGGGCGTCAATACTGGAACCTTGGCTCTTACTTGCTAGGTCATTTTTACGCCCGATTAATCCACCGATTTGTGTTTCAAGTTGCCGGATTTCGTCTTCCTGTGCCTTTAATTTTTGCAGATAGAGTTTATCGCGTTCGTAAGCTAGACGTTTGTTTTTCTCTTTATCCTTATACTCTAGGGCTTCACATATTAACTGGGCTTGAACTTGTTTATTCAGCATTTCGGCAGTAGAGGGGCATTTCGCGCCACCTAGATTAAGCCGCGGGTCTTTATCAGTTTGCCCGGCTTGTAATTTATAATTGGCGATATCCCGGGTTGTTGGTGTAAAACCATAAACTGATACACCTAGAGTACTAGCAGCAGATTGTGTAGGGGTGGGTGTAGTAACTGTAGTTCCAGTTGCAATGAAAAAATCTAATTCCATATAATTAGCTAACACCGGTTTCTCAAAATATATAAACCATTTTGAATCCGCCGGCTTGTTAATGAAACGGTCACGGATTGGACCATTTACACCATAAAGTGACGTTCCGCTTGCATCAAGAGTATTCCGGAATTTAATTTGGCATTCAGTCAAAGTAGTACTAGCACCTGTTAATTCTATTCGACCGACCATTTTATCAGCATCGCGTTCGAGTTTAAGTGTTACTTTAGTTCCACTCACTGTTTCACCGCCAGTAGCTGCTAATGGCAAATTCATATAGCCTTCGTATTCACTTGAGGATGGTGCACTTAAAGCTAACCCGTAAATCTGATACCCAGTAATTGTTGGCCACGTACCTGATTCCTCATCCGCCATTTCAATCGCTAGACAAGAACCAGTGTATCTAGGACTGCCATCTTCCTTTTCAAAGTCACCTTTATCATTATACATTTCATTCATGGTTAGAACAGAACCGCTATCCATAATTTCAGTACGGGTCCTGGGATTGAGAATTTGTTCCAATGTTTCGGCTATGAATAATCTGTATTTTACCACAGTACCAGTCATCGTGAATTTAAAACCGGTAAGTTTCACTGGGTTCTGTAGCCTAATGACATTCCGGCCAGTGGCTTCAGATAATGGACGTTTTAAATCACCTGACACATCTGAATATTTAATTAGATTTCCTAATCTAGGATTATCAGCAGCCGACGCGCTTAAAAAGTTCTCTTTTGTAGTTGTAGTCCCCGACCCTGATGAATTGGTATATATCCGGTAAAGCATATACATCGCTGTAGCTAATAATAGGATTATTAGTGCGATGATTGCACGGTTTTTTAATACATTCATATTCATTCTTGTTTAATGGATAGTGATAAAAAAAGCAAACATAAATTGGCCGGATTAGTTCTAATGGTTATGACAGTCCTAGCACCGGCAAGTCCCTAATTCTTTTACACCCCGGAGGGGTTTTGAATTAGGAATTTCGTAGTGGCGTTTGGGGTGAGTCAGCAAAGCTACGGTACGAGTAATCGGAACCCTACGGCACATGAATTCTAAGGCGGACAAAGTCCACCGGATTTTTCAAGGCGGACAAAGTCCACCGGATTTTTCAAGGCGGACAAAGTCCACCGGCTTTTTCAAGGCGAACAAAGTCCACCGGCTTTTTCAGTACCCGCCCAACGCTGTCCTTCATACTCCCGGCAAGGCTCAACACTGAGACTGCCATGGAAATTCTTGAGACAGTTACCGTTGGATTTAGCCCGAAGCACGCTAAATGGGTAGCGGACATCACCTAGATTCTCGAGTTGTGGGTATGCGGGGTCCATCTTAGCACGATACCCGGGTTCATTAAAAACATTGTCTAGGCTGAATACTTGGTCGGGGTCAGCCGAATTACAAGGCGCTACAGTAATATCGTTAGTAAATGGCACTTTCATGCAGCCACCATTAACACGGACTTGATAATTGGGAGCAGGCCCATCCGTAATCTTGGTAACAGCCAGTTCCAATCCGTTATTATGGCTTTTCACTGCCTGTATATTCCTGGTATTCATACGGTTCAGGAAATCACGGCGGGCATATTCATTCAAGCTATTAACATATGCATTCAACTTACCCAATTCAACTTCTTTCTCAGCCGTATCTATCTTAACTGATTCTTCAATGGGACCAAGTAATTTATTGGCATTATCCCTGTATCGGTGAATTAACTCCATGTTTGGTGTTATAAGTGCTGCGCTATTAGTCAGAACAGTTTCATTAGGAAAGGGAAATCTATTAATTAAATCAAATTGTTTGTCAACTTCGGCCTTGATTTCTTCTTGAGTCGCAAAACCTTGTAATATCATCCGGCGGTCTTTCATGAATAGTATTATTACTACAACTGTTAGGATGAAGAATAGTCCCATAAATAATGCATGATTAGATATTTCCATTTTAGATTCAAAGACAGCACACTTTATATATAATTTATTTATTAATTACGGCGGAATTTTGCGGGAGGTTAGCTAATAAATACATTTTGGTAGAATTCAATTGGTCTACGGCAAATAGGGCATTTTGATTCTGGTAATTGATTGACACACCTAGCACATAAACAGAAATGCATACATGGTTCTAGGAGACAATCCCGTGGTGCATCTAGGCAAATCCGGCACAGGTAATCGGTTAATTGCCGGGTAGTACCAGTAGTATTAGTAGTGTCAGTATTTGGTTTGTTAGCAGTTATAGACTTGTTAAGGGCGAGCGTAGCTTGTCCGCTCTCGTCAAGGGCGAGCGTAGCTTGTCCGCTCTCGTCAAGGGCGAGCGTAGCTTGTCCGCTCTCGTCAAGGGCGAGCGTAGCTTGTCCGCTCTTGTCATTGCTAATATTATTCAATGTGAGCTTCAATTCATTCAATTCCCGGGTTATATTATTAAATAATGGATTATCATTTACCTGAATCGTATTAACTACATCCTTGAGACTAATTTGCACTTTATAAATCTGATTATCACAATAAAACAATCCTAGTTTTTTCTGGAAATCTGCCAATAAATCTATAGGTTCTAAATTAGTATTCATTGTGCTAGGGCTAGTTGTGCTAGGTGTTATACTAGAGTTAGCTGACATTGCTATACTATCACTGTGGTGAAAAGGTATTTTTTTTTTGAACTTCAAATGATGAATAGTTTTTTACAGTTCTTACATATTTAAAAAATAAAAAAAATGGGTTTAGAATGGCTATTTACCAAGCTTTATTTTTTATTAGCACCTCCCGTAGCACAACCACGCCTTGCTTTTTGTTTGCGAGTTTTCTTAGTAGATTTACTACGCCTTTGACTGCGTTTACCACCGGTCCCACCACCAGTCATAGTATTGCCACCAGACCATGAGAGATTGGGACCGGCAACATCACCATGCAGAACACCTTGGCTGACAGCGACTTGTGTACCATATGCACCGGAAGTCAATCCTGCGGGACTAGCAGTATAACGTCCAGAGTTACCACCATGATATTCTGCGGGTTTATAAGAACCACCACGTTGTCTCTTTGTAGACTCGGACCTATTATCTGCCATGATATTTATTTTGTGTTGTGTATATTTATTATATATTATAAATAAAAAAATATTAATGTAAATACCATACTAGGCGGTACCTAATTTAAGACAAGGTGCCGAAGCCACCGACCAGGACCACTCTATTAGGGTGGCAAATAGGTATTTAACTAGTAGAGGTTAGTATGGTCTTATATACAATACTAAGTGGTAATAATTTGGGACTTCACCTTATTTAATATCACTCAATTATTGTGAATTCTTCTTGAGAATTTTTGTTTGTATTATTAGCACCAATTACTCTAAATTCTTTTTCATCCTTCCGAGAATTTTTTTTATTGTCACCAATTACTTTAAATTCTGGCCTTTGTGCTTTTAATTTAGCAGATTCCTCTCTTATTTTAGAAATGTTTTCAGCAGTAAAAAAATTTTGTCCAGGAATTCGTTTTTGTGTCGCTTTGTGTGGTTTTTTTTGTGTCGCTTTGTGTGGTTTTTTTTTTTCATCAAATGAATTAACGATGGTATTCGGGGGAAGGGAAGATGCCCGGTTTTTAAGTGTTTTTTCAAATCTTTTATTTAGCAATTTAATGCGTAAATTATTTGTGTGTGGATTTTCCGTCTTTTTTGTCGCAATTTTTCTAAGTTCTTCAAGTGTTTTTTCAGGCATACTGGTATTCCTTTTTTTTGATTGCCGTGAGGAGTGCATATGTGAGTATTTAATATATATATAGATATTATTAAATGATATTGCTCAAAATTACGTTTGCTATCTAATGTCTTAAGAAAATATATATTGTTAATAAAACTAACTGCAAGTCAGGTGAGGTGGTTATAATAGATATATATAAATGAATAACCCATTAATGAAATTATTAATATTAGCTGTATTTGCTATACTAGTTACAATATTCATTTACTCGGATAATTCATGGACGACAAATAAATCAGAATCATTTATAGATGTGCCAGCTGAAATAATGAATTCGGCCAAAGTACCATATGAATTTGACGAAATTGAATTCCCGGCAACTATTTTTGAATCCAGTCTGCGACAAACATATCAGGATTCACCACTTGTTGCATGCCAGGTTATCCCTGCGCTAGGGAGCCAACAATGCCGGGTTGGGGAAATACAAATTGTCAAATATAAATTCCCGGTGAGCCTGGCAAAATTACCTAATGGCAAAACAGCGGCAGTATTTAATGACGGCCGGATTTATTTGAAAGACCGCATGATTGACAAACTCTGGCAAGGACCGATTAAGAATAGTTTCCCTGACCGCACTGTGCCACTCCGTATGATTACTCTGAACCCAGAAGCAGACCGGCTTGTCGGTGTCGGGTATGATAATCGAGTTTATATTAAAAAAAGTGCCCCCGACTCGGCTATTTCATTGGAAACAGAGTGGCAGCAAATTGACGGTCTAGCTGATGTAATTTATTTGATTTATGAACTGGACCAATCCACCGGTAAAAACAATTATATTATTGTCAACAGCATGGGCCGAATCGTCCGAGTCCCAGTTGACAATCCACAAACTGCACCACAACCGGTTGGTAATATACAAGACCCGGTATTGAAACTCATATATGACCCGGAAGGCTATATGATGGCCCTAGATACTAATTTCAACCTACGAACATTTGAATCCAAAGACTGGATGAATTCGCAATTGACACAAGCTGGCAGACGGAATAAGATGCCGGTCCTAGATGTGCTTTATGACAAAGACCAGCTCATGTTCGGTCTGGTACTTATGAAAGAAACAGGGATGGCCGAAGTTATGAAACAAGAAGACGCACATTTTATGTCGCCATTTGTACCACTTGACTTAAATAAATATGTGGATAGCAACCTAGATATGCGGCTGACTGAACGTACTATTATACAGACTAAACTTGGTGTCATTCCAGGACAAAGCCAGTTGGAAGAAGAAACCTTGGACGATGATGTTAACATGGCTTATCAGCGCCAATTACTTGAAGATAAGAAGCGGTTGCGGGAATTCTGTGCCAGCCGGTCGTTGCGTACTGATGCCAATTATAAGAATTATGATGTATTGCGTTCAATTGATGATAACGCAGCCAAGATAGAGAAACTCAACCAGTCTATTAAGGATTTAATAAGTTTCGACCCCGACCAACGTGCAATTAAAGAGAGTGTAGTTGGTGTTGATTTCATTAAACCAGTTGTCACCGGGCCTACTAATGCATAATTTGATTCACATCTACTAAAATGGTGTGCTATGTTTTGGTTTTGTGTTTGTTTTGTTTTTGGTTTTGGTTTTGTGTTTGTTGTTGTTTTGTTTTGGTTTTGTGTTTTAGTTATAATAGATTGACTACGGTAACAAATAATCCCCGCAAATAATAAATATATACCCGGACAAATCAAAGAAATGGTATCATCCAATGTTTCAGTAAATGACCGGTTGAAATCACATAGTGTATTATTAGTAGTATTTGTCCTAGTAGTACTAGGTGTTATAGTATGGAAATTAACTAATACTACTAATACAAGTGGTGCTAGCGGTGAAGGGTTCCTAGATGCAGGATTGGCCGAAATCCGCACGCAAGTTTTAATGAGTGCATACAAGAAACAATCCCCTGAAACCTGTAATACCGGTCTATGTCCGCTCGTATCGGCAAATACAAAAGGTAGTATGGTTAGTGGTGGAGTAGCACCATGTTTCTTAGGATTAAAAGATACAACTCCCGGGAATGGAAATAGTCTGAAACCACTTCCCGAACAACCACCCGCACTTCCGCAGCAATTCCCCAAATGTATCCGCTGTGAAGATGTTATTAATCGCGCGGTTAGTATCACTCCGGCTAATGGTGCTTTCGGTCTAGGACACTTTTTGGCTAAAAAGAAAGATAGTAATTCAGTGGTAATAATTCCTGAGGTGGTCGCTAATTCTGCAGTCCGGCGAGCAACTGATGGTAATTTCCGGTTGATATTAGGCTTATCCGACCCTCTACGTGGTGTTAGTATTTATCACCCGGAATCTGACCGTGTTATTGCTCGGGATGCCGAAGGCCGAGTAGCTCTTGTACCAGCCAATGATTTTACAGGGTCTCTTGCACCTGCTGCTACATTCGAATTAGTAGATGGGCCCATCAACTATTCCACGGTTTCCTTCAAGTGTATTCCAATCAATGGTGAATCCAAAACAAATCATAAGTATTTAGGGTTCTTGAATGGTGCTACACCAGGTGGCTCACCACTAATGGTTATTTCGGCACTGAGTTCTGGTTCCGGATTGCCTACTGGCACAACTTTTGAATTCGACCTGGTTGATATTGAAACAGGTGTCCCAGTAATTATGAATAAACATTCGGGCCTAGCATGCCAAGCACCTGTGAATTCTGGGGTGGAAGGATTTTGGTCGAGTGATGGCAGTAATGATAGTAGCCGGGAAATACGTGATAAAAGGGCTGTCCGTGGATTAGTCATGGAAGGTGAGCTAGGAGGCCTAGAAATCGCACAGCAAGAAACTAATGGTTCATGGATGAATACAAATGCACAATCAGTAGTCATTGGATACCAACAACCAATTGGTGGACTACAACCTGTTAATATTTCATCGGTACCGTTTCCACTCAATTCTAAGCCCACCCCTGGCGGGCGCGAATTTAGGGAAAATGCAATGGCGTCAGACTGGACTAATAATCCAGTCTTGACGGTATCAGACCTAGCACCACAAAAGCAGGTCCTAGTTCCAAGTGGATTTCCAGGACAAGGTTCATGGATTATGGATAGGCCATTTGCGGCAAATGAACCCGCGAAAGAGCAATTCGCGGATACGGTTGGAATGTTACCAGTTACCCTAGAAGAGCTAGGTCGTGTACCTGATAATCTATTTCAACCCGCAAGTGGTCTCGCATTCAATAATGCACTTAACGTCAGCAACCAGATTTACAAAGACCAGCTCTCCGATTCAGTATTTCAAAAACTTAATGCCGCCAAATTGAGCCCTAACGTCCAGAATATACTAGATTATAACGCCGCGACATATCAGATTTACCAGCGCGAAAATCAGGATTTCAGCGATAAAATTGCGAATCAAGATAAATCCAATTCGGGTCGGCTAGATGGACTCATTGGTGAATTAGATAAACAACGCGTACAAGGTATGAGCCGGGATTTATTCTTTATGGAAAACCAACTTGCTAAGGCCAATGCTCGACCTATCCCTAAAAAATAGAAAACCAATTAGGAAAATCCGGTGGGGAAATCCGGTGGGTAAATCCGGGCGGGAAATTCAGATGCAAAATATTATGTGTCTAATATAAATTAGCAATTCGAATTTTACAAAAGTATTTGTAAGTAAGGAAGAATGTTATTGAAGAAATCATTAACACATGCAGGTGTATTAATTTGTTTGATAGTCCTAGTAGTACTCTTATTAGTAAATTGGAATAAATGCATAGCTAACCCGCTTAGGAGTTGGTTTACGCCAAAAACACCACAACCACAGGTCAATCAGAAGGCACCAAATCCTGCATTCCTGGAAGGTTTTGCGACAACCATTGAAGCTGCTCTAGGTAAGGGTGTGGATGCCCGGGATATAACTATTGATTTAGAACCTACTTCTAGGCAAGTCAAAGTAGCTTTTACAGGTGTAGATGCGGAAAATGGTATCCCGACTGGATATGAGATAAAGAGTTACCTCATGGTGTTAGCCAAATATGATAAGGATTTAAATAAGGTCGGAACCCTGGATGTCAAACTTTCAGAAGAAGCTGGTGCTAGGACGTTCGTAGAAGACCTAGAAGCATTTACTAAGAAATACGACGGTTCACTTTCACAAGCTAGAATAACTGCTATGAAAGATACCGCCGGTACTAAAATTACTGAAACATCAACAGCATTACAAGTGCTACAAGCATTTTTAGGTAATACAAGTTCTACTGGTCTCAAAGATTTAAACGATCAGCCAACACAAGAAATCGGGATGTTCTTCGAGTTGCTAGGTATGGTTTACAAATACAAACTATCAAATAAGACACTTAAAGATTTATATACAGATCTCAAAAGTATCTACCCATCACTACCTACGGACCCCAGTCCAACACCAACTAATGGTGACCGTAATTATGATTATTTAGCCATTGATAGGGACAACAAGAAAGGTGCGGCGGATTTGAAACGTGCGATAGCAAATTTTCCAGCATTGAAATCAGTATTCACAACAGATGATAACAAACCTAGCCAAGCAGTCCTAGATGCACTCCGAGGATTCATGGAAGAATTAATCCGTATGGCCGAATCTGACCCAGAATCCGCGAGTGGAAATATTTGTGATTCGGTAACCAATAAGTGTAATTACACTTTTACACAAGTCGAACCTGCTGACCCACAAGGTAATATCTACTACTATAAGTTGGGTGTTGGCGTCATCTTTGTTAATACTACTAATGGAACTGAAATGATATCAAAAATAAAAGCGTATTCATTTGGTTCAGGGAATAAGTTGCAATATTTCCGGGTGGATACGGCATTGAACGACCAGGAACGAATGCTTAAACGCCTAGATGAATTAGACCGTACTTCTATGCAAAGGGTATTACAACAACCAGCAGGTGATGCAGATGGCAGTGATGGGTCGGCGGCTTCTGGCGCATCCGCGCAAATGGATGCTTATCTGAATATGTTAAAACCATATGTAGGTAATTACCCAGATGAATATATATTGGGAACTGAAACAGGCAAGGAACTCACACTCGATAAGTATTTGAATCAGTCATTGGCAGCAGGCCAAGTAAATATTAATGCAGATTTGTCAGGGCTTACACCAAAGACAACAGCTATGGCCGGGAGTGTGTAATTAAAGAGAGTACCGTCAAGTACCTAATTTATGACAACCCTATTCGGGTGGCAAATAGGTACTTGACTAGTGGAGTTTAGTATGGTCTTAAATACCATACTAGACGGTAATATTTTTATCTAGTGCTAGGTGTATTCTGAGTTCCGGCCAGGTAGTTTACTCGTTGTTTGCGAGAATAGAGTCCTAGATCATCTAGTTGGTCGGCGGCATTACCACCCTGAATTGCCGACCCCAGACCTAGACTACGTTCATAACCTATAAAGTCCCTGACGTGGTTTTGGTTGTAAACCCGATTACCATCAATAATATGGTAACTTACATCGTCAGATAGATTACTTATTGTTTTATCTTGTTTGTTTTGAATACTATCATTAATATTGGCGATCTTGGTACTCATGAGGTCAAATGCTTGTGCGCGGTCATGTAGACAGGCAATCGGGTCTTTTTGATTGGTGGTTTCGGGGCATAATTCGGCGAATGAATATGCCTGGCCTTCCAAGTTAAAATAATTATTTTTGTTGCTAGTGTTTATGGTTGCAGTCGGGACATCTGCAGGTGTTTTGGGTTTGAAGAATATATCGGTGACTTTAGGGTACCATGATTTGCATGTCTCACCTGGATGCGAACTTCCGATCAGGTCATTATTGTCATAACACCCAATAACCCGGGAGCTGTTATAAAATTGGGGCTCTTCTACTTTGTCTATATAGTCAATGATATCTGGGAATTGTTTGACTTCATCTTTGACATCTAGGACATCGAATCCTTCTCTTGGAGTGCAATCGCTGAAACCCTCGGTTGCGATGCAACCACGGACATCAAATCCCTCGGTTGCAATGCAACCACGGACATCGAAACCCTCTCTTGCAGTGCCAGCAGGTAAATGCCAATCGGTTACCCTTGCTAGGTCTGCAGTTTTGGCACTTCCCGCACCGGCGAAATAATATGAATATACTTCCATAATGACAAGTATAGCTAGGACTATAAAACTTGCTACACCTAGCCAAATGATGATTTGCTTAGTAGATGTTGTTGTTTCAGTCATATTTCTTACTAGGGAATAGTATGTATTTATACTATTAAAAGGTTTATTTTCCTAGATGTCAATTATGATTTAGCGATGCATGGTCTTGATGTGGTTGACATCAGAATAAGAAATCTAGGATAAAAATAAACACGTAACGACATGAAATCGACGTCAGTGTGGGGAAACATAAAGAAAGATTGGTGGGTAATAATAGGATTACTGGTCTTGGTCCTAGCATTAGTATTTGGACTTGTACTATTTGTTTATTATCGGAGTGGGAATAAATCAAATGATACTGATGCAATTGAACCGTTTGCCAATAATTCTTTAAATTATCCATTCACGTGGATGGTTTATAAAAATACAAGCACAAATACATTTGAATATGTCGATACAAAGAATCGTGAAAAGCATAAAGCACAGATTATTAAGAAAAACAATAAAGCAAGTCTAGATAATATTAGTTACATAAGTTCAGTATCAGATTCAGAAACAATAATTAGCGACACTATATCAATTGATGCATCACCACCAATAATTAATCTAAATTCTGCAAATAAAGAATTTATACAAATATTACCGACTAATCCTGATACATCAGCAGATTATGGATTTGTAAGACCTACTGTAGTAGGTAATGGGTTTACAATTTCTATGTGGGTTAAATTTCCAGGTGTACGCAATTTTGTAGATGAAAACAACAAAGAAAAAACGGGTCAATCCGAATGTTTGGTAGAAATATTTAAAGGTAACCAAAAAGATGGTGCTTGGAAATCTGCAGGCACTAACTGGGGTGCATATTTTCATATTGTCAGAAGGGCAAATAATAATGGTACAAATAACAATCAAATCGTAACCGGGTTTTTGGGTAAAGGTGTAGTAGGCCCAGTAATAAATGATACTAAATGGCATCATATTGCAGTTTCTGTGAAATTGGTTAATCCTTTTGTAAATAATAAGTCAAACTATGAAATATCCCTAATTGTAGATAATGCAGAAAAAAAAACAAAGGTTGATATAATTGATAAAGACCAAATTTTTATGGGTTCCGAAGCACAGTTTAATATTGGCAAATTTACTCGTGGTATAAGTAATGGAGAACAATATGGTTACGCCAACATGTCATTTACAGGCTTACAACTCTATAATAGAGTATTAAAATTAGATGAAGTTATGATGCAGTTGAAAAATAATATTACAACAACTACCACAACCACAACTACCACTAAACCTACAACAACCACCACAACCACAACTCAACCAACTACTACCACAACCACAACTCAACCAACTACTACCACAACAACTCAACCAACAACCACAACTCAACCAACTACTACCACAACAACTACAACTCAACCAACAACTACCACAACAACTACAACTCAACCAACAACTACCACAACAACTACAACTCAACCAACAACTACCACAACAACTACCACTCAACCAACAACTACTACAACCACAACTCAACCAACAACTACCACAACAACTACAACTCAACCAACAACTACTACCACTCAACCAACAACTACGACTACTACTGAAGCAACACGTACCACAAATATATTAGGTAATACAAATCAAGGTACTTACAATACGGTACCTGCTTAGTTGGTAGTTTCGGCTTCATCAGGTACCAAATCTAATAGATCGACTATATCTTCAAGTTTATCCCGAATGTACTTTTTCAAATATTTGGTATCTTCATAAACATATTTAATGCGATTCTGAATATCAGAACAGTGCTCCATTGTCAGTAATAAGTTCATATCATCTTCGCTAGTCGGGTCAAATCTACGGAGCTCTATTTCCTTAAAGTTCTCGCGTGTACGACCAGAGTTATTACTACCTAGTTTTTCAGCACGTTTCGAATTCAAAACCTGGATACTCTTTTCACGGGCAGCATTTTCGGCCTTCAACTTTTTATTGGCGGCACGTGCCTCTTCAACCCCTTTCCCAAGCAACCCGGGTTCAAATAGTGATTTAATATGCCCGTTATTCAATGATATGTCATTCACAGGCTTCCCTTTTTTACCACCACCAGTGGCAAACCCTTCATATATATTACCGCCTGGTATGGATTGGCTCATTCCATACTCTTTAGTTGTCATCGGGAATAGGACACACAGAATTAGGAATAACATGAGTAAGCCAGCAATCCAATTAAAATAAGTCAGTCCTAGAATGACGATTAGTACTACACCAAGTAGCCATGGGTGTTGACTGAACTGTGCTGCTATACTATGCTGTGTAGCTGCTGGTAATAAATGTAATAACGCAACTAGTGATACTAACCCTGTTATAAGTATATAAGTAACACGTGGGTTTCTTGAGTAATCTTGAATACTTGTCCTAGATATAGAACCTATAGATGCAGGCATCAGTTTATTATTCGTACGTGTATTTTATTATTTTTTGATGTTTTAATTATCCGAACTAACAATGGAATTCACAAATTAAAACGTAGGTGTCCGGGCATCAAATCTTAATGACTGTCCGCTGCCATTAGCAGGTTGGAAGAAAGCAGTTCCACTAGATGGGATACTAGGTGGTTTAATTACAGATGCCGGAATTTGACTGCCGTCAAATTTAACGCCGGTTTGGTGTGTAATGCCAACTGCATTACCTATTCCTGACACAGGGATACTAACCGGACCAGCTATCCGTAAGAGGCACAACCCGGCGAGTGTAGCTAGGTAGCAACCCAATGTAAATTTGCTATATTCCTTATAAGTGTACTGCTTATTGTTAATGGTGTCGTCCATTTTCATAAGTAAGTATCCTAGCAGTGCCCCAGCCGCAGCGTAGACTAGTTCTGTTAAATAATCTGTTATTGCCATTTATGATTACAAAGTTTATCGCGAAATATGGTTATTTTTCCTGTTTGCAGTGTTATGGTTATTTTGTAATATGAAAATAGATAAAAATGAATGTAGCAGACGCACTGTATGATTCAACCGACCCCTAATTAATTCGGGGGGCAGTCTGGCTTACTCCAGACCATAAATCCCATATTTACGGAATTCGGAGTTGAGCCCGACAACATTGCATTGTTCATTAGCACGTTTATTGGCAGCACGAGTCGCAGTTGGGATGGTATAATTAGTTGTCATGGGATTGGTAGACATGGAAGTAGTGCTAGGACTAGATTCTTCCTCGGTAGAAGTTTCTTCTTCAGAAGCAGTGTTATTAGAAGAATTATTAGCACCAGAGTTAGTGGTCGATGTCTTTGTTGTGTTATTGGCACCGTCTTCTTCATTGGCAACCTCTTCACTTACGACATTATTAGATGCATCCAACTTAATGGTACGAGTAATAATAGTAGGCACCTTGATATATTTAATCTCACTGCATTTAGGTGGGTCAACCGGTTTGGGGCATGGTTCGGGTTTAGGGCAAGTGACTACAGGGCATGTGGGACAAGGAGGCGGTGCGGGGCATGGAGGGCATTTCTCGCAAAGCCCTGCACTTACTTTAACTTTGGGTGCGACACAAGGAGGGCATTGTTGCTGAGGCGGAATAGTACTGCGCTTGACATATTGACTGTAATCAATTTCCTTCTGGGGTGGGCAGACTTTTTCAGGAGGGCAGCTAGATTTCTTCATGTATTGACTTAAATCAACACGTGGCCCAGCAGGTGGGATATTAGATTTGGGAACCCATTGGCTTTGGTCGATCTGTGCCTGTTGCTCGGGCAATAAGTTATAACCAACTAATTTATCCTTCATATAGCTCACAACACCTTTGAGTTGGTCGTCAGTCAAGCCATCAAGTTGTTTTTGGATAGAAGTGACTTCAGCAGGTGGGTCCGCGAAATTTTCAAGGACACCGGAAACTGGGCTACGATTGTTCTTTATATTACCAAGTACTATCATGACGACACAAAATAAGAACACCAAGCCTACTATGACAAGGAGAACAACTGTTTTATTCAACATTCCTGTTTATGGCACTCGGTTATACTTAGGGTTTATTTGGAGTGTTTTATTTTATTATTTGTTTTTATATTTTTACCCGGGTAAAACAAAATATAAAACAAAATGCAAAACCAGATTGCCACAAATCCGATAGATTAAGCGTATACTTTGCCACCAAGTTGCCCGCGAAGGTAAGGATCAGGAGTACATCCGGCACATTGGGAGAGTTGGCGTTCAGTATAATATTGTGTGCGGTCAAGTTTAGGGCAGCTTAGCATCTTGCCACGGAGTGCATTACCTAGAGTACCTGCTGCAGCAGGCATACCGCCGAAATCATTTTCAGACCCAGGGTTCTGTGCGGCATCCCATGCTTGAATCAAATTCCGAATTTGCCCGGTACCAGATCCGGCAGCCATATCAGTAAATGATTCGGTTTTAGGGATATCAGAGAACCCAGATACTAATCCAGATATTGGGTTGGGTTGGGTTGGATTACCTCCTAGCCCTGCAAGATTGAGATTAATCTTAAGTGGTTTGTTGGCGAAAGGATTATCCGGTGTACCAGGTTGAGCTCCACCAGAAGTGCGGTTGAACGCATTAATATTGGCGACTGCAGCAGCAAGAGCGGTATCCAATTGTGCCTTAGTAAGTGCTCCTAGATTACCAGATGCAGCAGCATCAGCAGTTGTTCCTAGCGAGATACTAGATGACCCAGTACCACCACCTACTGAACCAACGCCAACATTTTGCAAATCTTGCGGGCCGAGTCCCGGAGCCAATTTATAACCAAGTGAGAAGGCGGCAGCGTCCAACAGAGCGCCCTTAAGATTGACATCTAGGACAAACTGTTGCCCGCGCCATGGCCGTGCAGGAGTCACCGAAGTATCGAGCGGCCGAAGTGAAAGTGCTTCATGTTCGTATTGTAGCGCAAATTTGACTTTACTGGCTAATGTCTTGGTAAACATAAATGCACCTGTTGCTGTTTTCCCGTCAGTACCACCCATAACCGGTTCTCTGTCAAATAATTGGGGCTCAGCGCTGGTGTTCTTAATAACCCTAGAGAGTCGTCCAGTATTGTTATCGACTGCAATGACTAAGTTATCAGCAGCATGAATTATATATTTAGGGTATCCAGCTATACCGGTTTTTTGGACTTCTTCAACTTTGAAAGTAGCACCACTTTCTGCAGAGCGATAACCTTGCATATTTTGGTCGACTGCATTTTGGCAACCTAGCTTAGCTAAAGCAGCTGCCTTCTGTTCCTGAGTTAAACCGTTTGAGCTAGCCGCGTCAATGAACGTTTTATAATCGGCATCACTAATAGCCGCGAAATTTTCAATAGCTTGGTTGGTATTTTGTAATCCGGCGGGGATCTGTGTTGGCATCGTCGGCATAGTAGTTGTAGTAGTATGGTTATCACGGTGCCGATAGTATTGTACGATTCCAGCTATAATAAGCCCGATAACTATTAATCCTAAAATTACACGTAAAATGGGATTTCTTACGAACAGCGAAATAATACCAATTTCTGAAATGGCTTTTAGTATATCACCCATTTGTAATACTTGCTATATGTCAATTATAATACAAATTCTATTTTATTAAAAACAAATAAATAAAAAACGGAATCGGGAGCAAATGGAGTCAAACCAATTAGTCCTAAAATCGGCTAAGACAGTTTGATGTCAACACCATTATTGGCGATGGACTGTAATACTGCATTAATATCGACGCCGGACCCTGCACCAAGGGTACTTCCAGTAGGTGCTTGTGATGGTAACCCTGTAGCACCATTTCCGGACCCTGGGATACCACCACCAATTGTCCCTGCAACACCTAAACCGGTACCCGTAACGCCACCCTGCATTCCGGTGCCAGTAGACAAACCTGCCCCTGTGCTAGGCATATCACGGGAATAACTACCATCGGCTCCTGCAACAACACAGCTGGAAAATACCTTAATCTTGTTGTATTTCTTGGCATCTTCGGCTAAGCGGTTTTGTTTAATTAGATCAGCAGTGCGTTGAATATCCTGTTGTATCTTCTTAATACGATAATCCTGGATTTGTTGCCCGGCTTGGAAGTCCACACCACCAATTGCGGCTTTGTTTTCATCAGTAGTAGTAGCCCGGGTATTCAGGTCCTTCAAATATTCATTCATGATATCCACTTTATCCTGGAGTGAGACTAACTGGCTTTTATATTCATTGATATTACCGTTGTTTATACCATTAGGAACCTCTTGACCCAAAAAATCATTAATTTCATCGGTGAAATCCTGATACGGTTCATTTACAGCTCTTATAGTGGTAGTAGTAGATGTGCTAGCAGTACGCATCATATTCCTGTATGTAAGATATTTATAAATAACCATCACTACTAATGCTAGGAGGATGAATATGAGTTGTTCGTCGTAACCTTTTGTAATACTAATTTTAAATAGGAATGAAAATCCAATAATTAGTAAAATAACAACTAAATCGTATAACATTGCTAGTACTCGAAATAATATTATATTTGTAGTGTTAGTCGAATTTGGGTGATAGTCTCTTTTTATTTATGTTGGCAGATAATATTATTTACCGTAGACACTCTATTATAAGCCCACCGAGCCTCTGGCGAGGCTATGGACTTTTGAGTGGCAAGGACGGTATCCTTTACCGCCTAGTATGGTATTTAAGACCATACTAACCTCTACTAGTCAAGTACCTATTTGCCACCCGAATAGGGTGGTCTTAAATTAGGTACTTGACTGTACTACAGTTGCTATCCTTACAAAGCCGGCGAAGATTTTGCGCTGGGCTAATAACACAGTTTCTACGATAACCGATAAATTAACTAGAGTGATTACCGCCAAGTATGGTATTTAAGACCATACTAACCTCTACTAGTCAATTACCTATTTGCCACCCTATTCGGGTGGCCTTAAATTAGGTACTTGACGGTATATTCATAGTGCAAATTGGATTCTCTTTGAAAGTGTATTTATATCTGCCTCAAGTGCAGACATATAATAATCTTGCCGGGTCTGGTCTCTTCTAATGAATGCCTTTTGTTCTTGATTGATAACATATTGTTGGGCTGTATCTGCTAATTTAATTTGTTTGTTTAAGTCAGCGGCTTCATTTGTACTATTATCGACTGAAAATATTATGGTTTGTGGCGTGGTATATCTTATATTGGGTTCTATGGATCCTAGCATTTGATATACAGCGCGGATTTGCAGTTTATATTTGGCACCATTCACTAAGTTCTTAACTTGAATCGCACATTTAGTATTCGTATTCGTATTCGAATTCGTATTCGAATTTGTATTCGCATTTGAGCTTGTCTGGATACAACTATCTATCCCAGGCGTGGCTACTTTAGGCCGATTAGGATATGTGCGCTCAAATTTAGCTAGTTCATCAGCTGATAAACCTTGTTCTTCGTATTCCGCAGCGATGGTTGAATTTAGTGTTGTCGTAGTGGTACCTGCTTGCGTAGTAGTTGGTGTTGTCGTAGTGGTACCTGCCTTCGTAGTAGTTGGTGTTGTGCTAGTGGTACCTGCTTGCGTAGTAGTTGGTGTTGTGCTAGGTGGCAAACCTATTACCATAATTGATGCTTCTATTTCCTTAAAGACGAAGTTATCAAGTGCGGCAAGTTTTGCGTCATGTTTAGCTTTTACAGTTGCATCAACGCTGGTAGATACCTTCAATTTATTTTTGTAATTTGACAGATTGGGTATTTGCACTGGTATTTTAACCATGTTATACGGCTGCATTTTTAGTTGGCCTAGGTCTAGTCGTCTATTCGTTTGTAGTTGTAGTACGGTGTTGCCTTTATCGGGGTCAATGATACCGATACTCAATATATCATCTACCTCATTGGTGGTGGGTTCATTTTCATTAATATCAGTGAATCTAAAATAGTTTTTGTCAGTTTTGATATATGTCATAAATTTATAAGCGCTATCGTCATTAATGTATACATAAAGCATAAATGTGGTGTCTTCAGGTAAATTTAGTTTAAATTCAACTGGTAATGCATTGGCGGTTTGATTATTATTGGTATTTTCTGCGACATATGTGTATAAATTATTATTGTTTACATCTTTGAAGTCCAATTTGATTTTCGATATCGGTGTATTAGGGTCAATAGCAGAGAATTTAAGATTTAATTTTTGAAAATTATCCCCATTCCATTTTGTTAATATAGCGTCGCTAGTAGTATATCCACCGCCGGACTGTTGATATTCTAAGTCCAAATTAATGAATTTTTCAATGGCGGCCTGATATTTGGGTGCAAATATTATTAATGCGATGATGATAATTATAACTAGTACTAGACCCCATATCCACTCGCTCTTCATTTTAGATTTCCCAGTAGATTTCCCAGTAGATTTCCCAGTAGATTTACCAGTAGACTTATTCATGTGGTTATATTTTTATCACAAGTAAACTAGGATTTTACACACACACGTATTTTAATTATAATAAAGTTCTTTTTTGGTCTTAGATACACGTTACCATAAAGTGCCTAGGGGTGTGCTAGCGACAGCGCCGGCATATCTATGGAGGCTAGGATTTAGCCTAGATGACCGCGTTTAAAAAACAAATTAAAGATATTATTATCATTCAATACAACACAATAATATCAACTAGTAATTACAAAACACCCCGAAACTCTAATTTAATCCAATATGTCTTTCACCGCTCAACTTAAAGGTGCCGAGTCCCAATACAAACTTGTTAGCAAAGTCGTTCGTTCCATTTGCGAATCTAACAGCCTCAACTTTGAAACTGTATGGTCCACCATCAGCAACCGTGAATGCGAATACTTTGATCGCCACTTCAAGCGCAACAAACGCAAGAATGACCCTCTCCGTCAAGTCAAGAAGCCCCGTACCGCATTCAGCTTCTTCACCCAAGCTAACCGCAATGATATCCAAACCAAACACCCCAATCTCTCTTTTGGTGAAGTCAGCAAACTTGTTGGCGAACAATGGAAGAACCTTGATGAAAAGGCCCGTGCCAAATACATCCACCTCGAAACTGAAGACAAGGCTCGCTACACCGTTGCCCGTGGTGAAGTCATGAAAGCAATGGCTACAGCAGTAGTTGTTGAACCTGTTGCAACTGAACCCGTTGCCGCTGCTAGCGTTCCTGCTCCCAAGAAGGCCAAGGTTGCCAAGCAATCCGCAGCACCTGCTGCACCTGCTGCTGCTGAACCTGTTGCTGCTGCTGCCGCACCTGTCAAGGCCAAGAAGACCAAGCAAGCAGCTGCCACCTCTGTACCTGCTGTCACCGAACAAGTTGCCGCTGCTGCACCTGTTGCCGAAAAGAAGGAAAAGAAATCCAAGTCCGCAAAGGCCACTACTGAAGCTGCTGCCCCTGTTGCTGCTGCACCTGTAGCCGCAGCTGCTTCTACCCCTGTTGTTGCTGCTACTTCTGCCCCCAAGAAGGAAAAGAAATCCAAACAATCTGCTGTTGCCGCTCAATAAATAACCATTTGAATAATTAGTTATTTTTTAAGATTTTTCAATTCAATTCTACAAACTAATAAAAACACAAAACCAATGAAAACCAATGAAAACCAATGAAAACCAATGAAAACCAATGATAAACAATGAAAACCAATGATAAACAATAAACACCTAATTGAGCGATACTAGTTGTTCTATATGGTCTACAGGATAACTAGTTTGGAACCCACGAGGCCAATCATATGGTAATCGGTATTCAGGGACTAAGTAAAATGCTGGTGCGCTAGGTGGTAAACCATTCATACCATTAGGGTAATACCCATCTATCCCAGTACGGACACTAGTATCCATACCACGTTTATATGTCATCCATCCCTCTTTACTTGATTCACCCTTGCAACCAGTAGCAATAGTACCTATAACTAGGATAAGAACACCTAGCACAACTACAAAGAATAACCACCGATATACTATTTTTATTTCGTCTGATATAGTCATGATACTTTATATTTTTGTGGTGTTGTCCGATAATATATTTAATATCTAGTTAGTTATTTAATCAAAAAAGAAATAAAAAAACACGAAAAAAATCAAACTTGAACTTTATCCCATCATTACCATCGCATGATTGGGACTACTCCCAAATGCAACCCTACTGAAATTACTACCATTTTTTTGGCTCCTAGAGCGGATATCATTTATTATATCAGTACGCCGGCCATGAATATTAATCGGGCTTGTTTTTTTACTTTTCACAAGAATGAAATCATCTTGTTTTTCATCTTTGAATAAATTAGACCAAATGATTGCATTAATTTTTTTAATTATCAACATATTATTCAAACGGTCACATTTATTAGTGCAGAAATCTATGGCGCTTTCTAATGAATGATAATTTTGCCGCAAATCAAGGCATTTATTGGCACATGACTGGTATATATTAGTCACTGGTACACTGAATAACTTTCCAATTTGTGCGGTGGTGAATTCTATCTGGAAAATAGCCCGGGCTTCTGTGTAATTAAAAGGCTCTGGAACACGAATTGTGCGCTGTGTGCCATCTTCGGTATACTCACACAGTAAACTAGTATTTATTTCGTCTACATTATCAAGTATTGCTTCAATTGACCGATATTTCCGGACATATTCTAAAATATGGTAGTTTTTTACACCACCTAACCGACCAGTGTAATCTGAACCCAGTAAAATACATAAGTCCACAAACTCTTTATAAGATAAATCTAGGTTATCAAGAATAGTATCCAAGTAATAAACATCGATCATGTCATCCCTGAAGTTAATATTCCGGATAATTCGGGGACAGCCTAATGCGAATAAATCCATATCATTACCAATACAATAATCGGCAATACCAAGCTTTACCAGTGCAGCACAGATCATTTCAGCTTCTACACCTGCATGAATATATGGAATATTGAAATGATTAAAAAGTTGCTTAATGTCGGAATATTGCCCGTCATGAATACCAACCATTTTTTTTCCAACCCTTTCTGTTTCATTTTGTAGGTCTGATATTTTTGTACGTAGTTTGTCTATCAGGTCATCCGCATATATGGATACTACGCAATTAAATGAACTTTCATCTGTATCACAAATATTATTCTTTATGTTTGTACCTAGCAATCCAATCAATTTTTGCAAATTTAGTTTTTTGTCTTCCACATCAACAATTACCGGAGATGTTGAAATTGTTTCATTATTTAAAAATGATATGACCCCTTCCGCTTCAGAATTTTCTTGGGTTGTATTAGTTAGCTTAATGAATTTGTTTTGAAGGGATATATCAGTTCCGTCTTGACATGCTTCTACCATATTAATAAATTCATCCACCTGGACTATCTGGTCTTTTAATGAAACTACACGTTCCCTAGCACGTTCTTTAACCCTCTTGCGTTCTTCCAGAATTCTTGTTTTTTCTTTAGGCGGTTTCCCGTCAAATACAAATATCGGCATCAATTGGCAGCGGAACATTTTTTCAAGAAAATTCAAGATACCACTAGTATGGTCCCCGCCGATAATACTTTTATAAATGAATTCAGATGTATCAATAACTACCGTTCGTACATGCGAGTATTCCCTGGTATTTGATATATCTGGCAAATCACTCAGTGACATTTTGATTATTCCATTTCCATTTCCATTTCCATTTCCATTTCCATTTCCATTTCCATTTCCATTTCCATTTCCATTTCCATTTCCATTTCCATTTATAGATTTATTAGATTGTTTTGCAGTTCCTTTACTCTTTGTTATAGTATTCCTAATAATAGATTCTAATCTGCTAATACCCATTTTGTATATTGTTGAATACTAAATAATATTAGTTTCTGTATTGTTATTAAATTAAAACAATTTTTTGTTTAGATTCTTAAAAGTAATTGTTAACGAATTGTGTTATTGTTGCAGAAGCCTCCTGTATATATAGGTACTTGCGGCAAATAATATCCCGCCCCACGTACCATCAATCATTACAGTAGTCCATGTCCAATTGGTAAATAAAGCCTTATTAGTAAGCTCATAAATCAGGTATACCGACCAACCTAAAATAGCTGCATCTAGGACACTAGCACCGGTCATAATTATAAACCGGTATACGCATCCCGTAATAACAAGATAACATAATGCGGCTGCAACATAATTCATTTGCATTACCGAACCTTGTATACTCCTGATTTGATTATTAAAATACCCACGTATTGACCCAAGGAATACAACATCTAGGACCAACATGATAAATGCCAATATTGATAACTCCGCAAATTTATTCATATTACCGTCTTTATTGATTGGCAGTTTGATTATTTTGCTAATTTTTCGAATGGTAGTATTGTTTGTTTAATACCTACATAGAATAAAACCAACTCATGTTACAGACAACCAACCAAAATAAAAGATGACTTACTAATAAAACACCTAAATAGTTCTAAAATTATATAACTTACTCATGAGCCAACCAATTATGCATGTCGGGAATGAAGCCAAACTACAATGGCCGAAAGACGAAAGAATAAAAACAATAAAAAACACAGCAACCGGGCAATTTCTATCGGTTATACCACAACAGTTAAATCCGGAAACCTATGTCATATCTGTCAACGATATGTGTTTGTATGCATATAATGATAAATATGAACTCAAACCTTGCCTACTTAATGGTAATTTAATGGACCCACAATATTTCAATGCCAAACAAATTATTAATCAAGTAAATGAGAAAAAGGTAATGGGCGGAAATACTAAATCTAAGAATGTTCTACCATACACTGCTTTTCAACATCCATTAACTCAACAATGTCTCACATATGATATGGACGGGTTATATATGGCTCCATGTGGCTCAGATAATATATACCAACGCTGGTCTATCAGCCCTGATGAAAACCTGTGCGTACATAAATAAACACACGACTGACGTCACAGGCACTTATTTTATGCTTATTGCCTCTTAAGCATTTTACCAGTCCGGCGGCTACGGCGGGTAGTATTTACTAATTGGCAATTAGGGTATTTTTTCTGTGTATACTTAATTGCAGCCGGAACAGCTTGTCGTGCATAAAAAATATGGTGTCCCTTTCCTTTATGAGATTCACGGGATTCTTCAACAAATTTCTTTATTTTATTTTTAAGTGTCCTAGAGCATGCTTTATCTGTCTTAGATGCAACATGCCATTCTTTCTTACCACTTGGCATCTTACGTACGACCATTGTTTTACCTGCGATTTTTTTATTGCTAAGATGTCCTGGAACATATAGTGTGGCTGGTTTAAGCCCTTTAGGTGTGTTTGATGTAGTCATTTTAAATGCTGCAGAGATTGTATATGATTATATATGATTGTATGTGATTGTATATTATTGTATTCTAAGATTTTTTTTTTTTTTACAGTTTGTGATTGAAAGAATTTGTTAGAAAAATAAAACAGAACTATTTAGCTGAAGAAATTGTGTACCGTCAAGTACCTAATTTAAGACAAAGTGACTTCGCCACCGACCAGAACCACCCTATTCGGGTGGCATTAAATAATGTACTTGACTAGTAGAGGTTAGTATGGTCTTAAATACCATACTAGGCGGTAGGTGCTAATAATGGTAATGGTAATGGTAATGGTAATGGTAATTTTTAATTACCTGCCGCAAGAGTTGCAGCAATATTAGCAGCCGCAGATGCCGATGATGTTTGATTAGTATTTTGACGGGGTTGACGCGGGCGACGTTGTTGGCGGTGAGGAGGGTTGGGGTACTCAACTACAACTTGAATTGGTGCTTGCTGGCGGTAACCACCGTTGTGATTGATGTTACGACGCGGGCGAGAGTTTCTAGTCTGTTGAGAAGTCTCACCAGATTGTTGTTGTACGGATGTGGTATTTGTAGCGGTTAGGGCTTGCTCTTGTGTACGGGATTGAAAACGAGGGCGGCGGGGATTGGACTCGCACATGAGTTGACCGGCACCAGGCCCTGTAACAGCAATAGCTTGATAGCGATGGCTACTATCGGTGCTTTCTTCAACGTTAAATTCAATGTATTCGCCCATGCGAAGCGTACGATAAATACCTTGCGCAAGTGTTAAAATATTGCTTTGATGAACGAAGATATCGCGTCCAGCATGTTCACCAGATGTTACAGTTGCAAAACCATAGCTCAGTGTATTGTCAAACCATTTTACACGAGCAATAGAACGAGGACCATCCGGAACAGTAATTGTTTGGAGTTGGACTGCTACTGGAGATGCACTGCTAGTTTCAGTTGTTGTGACAGCAGGAGAAGTAGTATTAGTAGTAGTGCTGGTAGTATTATTAGGGGTTGTAGTATCAGACATTTATGGTACTAGTTTGGTTGGTAGAATTGAGTATAGAATTTGTGATTGATGTGTTGATATATCGTTGGGTGGTATGTTTAAACCATTTTATTAATGTGTGTGGTGAGGGGTTTATTATATGGTTATTTAATGTGGGTTTATAAATAAACTTTGGGTGTGCCTGTGTGTCCCGAATCATTTAGATTATCATATATACCCTCATATACCCACATATACTTATAAATATTACCATACTCTCACATATACTTCAATCTACAAACAACATGCTAGATAATACAAGAATACAAAGTCTAGGAGGTTATATTGTATTGACAATAGCAATTCTATTTTTATTCCTAGCATTCAGTCATTTCATGAACTATACCAAAATTACCAATGAACCGTTGGCAATACTTCAATCGGAACAACCTGTACCGGATGTCATTGAGAGTATGATGGAAAAGCGGCAACCAATTATTTTTCTGTATGAATTAGAGCTATGGGACGGCATAGATTTACTCATCGGGTATCCATATGATGAAATCAGTGCAGTACTAAAAGATAATCGCGATCTAATTAGGGCAATTAAAACCACCTACTTGCGGCCATTCAGTTTGTCTTTCACCAAAGATTGGAAGATAACACTTGAAAATAAAACGGATACATGGGATGTTTTACCAGCAACTCCTTTAAAAGAAACCGCATACGGGCATTTTATTGCCAATTTATCCGGATTGATGGTAATTTGTATCATTCATCCGACTAAAATAAATAAATCTGGTCCAAGTGTCCCTGAACTTTTTAAAGCAGGGTTCGATTTCAAAACAGCACTTACAACTCAACAAGATTCTGATTCCGAAACTGCAGATGTATCCACAAAAGATAAATTTGATTATATAACTGTACCTGTACGTCCTAGCAATATGATTTATATTCCATACGGATGGTATTATTGGGTCTATTGCGGGCAAACTGGTTCATATTGTTCTTATTTAGATATTTATAATCTAACATGGTTTGGATAATCCAATAAACATCAATCTAATCTATTGGACTAATTGCAATTGTAGCGCTTTTTGTTTTTTAAGTCGTTCTATTTCTTTACGAGATTTACCTGCAAAGTCTGGCTGTACTAATTTACTTTCCGGTGGCCTAGATGTATTTGGGTCTTGTGCTATTTGTTGCTGAACGGGCTGTGTTTGAATTCCAGATATCGAATTAGTTATTAGTTCCGGTTTTGAATGTTCGGTATTAGAAAGTAATTGCACCTCTAGGTCATATATCTGTTGAACCAATCTATCGATTAATGGTTTGTATTCAGATTCAGTGCGCTGGGATGAAATAGCTAATCTTTGGTGGGCGCGGGTTTCTTGGAGGTGTATTTCATCAGGGAAATCCATTACTAATTGGGCCTGCACTAATGCATCATACTCCCGGATTTTGGATTGGATTAAAATAATCGAATCAGATAGTTCGCGACGCCGGCCTTTTAATACAGGTAATCGAGCATTAGTGTCACGTAAATATGATGATATAACCATTTCTTGGTGACCGGGAGTTGTATTATATTTACTCATATACGTTTGGAGTTTGTTATATTGATATCCTAGATGTTCTATTTCATGAGCGGCCTGCTGTTTTCGGGTATCTAGGTCTATATATCTCTGTTCGGGATTACTACGTGCATCTGTTTCCAATTCCTTCAAATAATCAGATAAAATAGTGCGCTTTTTATCACCATCTGTGAGCCCCGATATACGTTGAGAAGTATCATCACATTCTGCTTTCCAGTTATAATAATCCTCATTAATTTGCCGGCGGGCAGTATCGTACCCAGTAATTATTAGTCGGTGTGCTGCAATTTGTTCTTGTATATCGGCTAATTGTTTGTCGAATACTTGTCTATTCCGACGTACATCTTTTTTGGCCCGGTTTTCGGCATGTATCCGGCGCAAAACTTCTTCACGGAGTTTAAATTTGTTGCCTTGCAATTCACCTAATTCTTGGTCGATACCATGTAGTTCGGATTGTTGCTGTACTAGGTCTTCCATTACACGCATTTGTTCTTGGCTAATACTTTCGGCTTTGGCATGACATTCTTCCCGAAATTCCTGTTTTTTTACTACTATTCTTTCCGTTTCAGCAGTGTGTATATTCTTTTCTCGTTGAAATGCAGATTCCTGTGCCTGTCTTAGTTCATTGAGTTGTATTTTATATTTCCTGATTTGATTTTTTATATCCATTCTTTACTATTTTACTATTCTAAGGGGATTTTAAAAAATAAATATAAACTAGGATGTTTATTTGTAAAAATCTGCCGACATATTTAAGTCTTCCATAAGTGTTATATATTCTTTGGATAACTCTGCAAGTTTATCTTTGTCTTTAGATAGTGTATCGGCTTTTTCTATAATATCTAATGGATTCGCGAGTTTTATTTCACCGGATTCTTCAAGTTGTTTTTTTATTTCTTTAGGATCTGTTTCCTGATAACCATTTTGTCTAAACTCAGTATCAAATTTTGTAGTATTCACTGTAGGTGCTATAACAGAAGTAACCAAATTTCTAATGGCCACGATACTCGGATCATTAGGAGATAATAATCTTTCTAAATCATCTAACCGTTGAGATACATTGTCAAGAAAATGAGCGTGTTTGGATTGTTTCCGTGTCGGTTTAAGAATAGATTTTGGGTGTGGTGTATGTGCTCCTTTCCCTCTACTACGTCCTCTCCCAGTTCCTCGTGCTGTCGGCCCTCCTCTTCCGCTTCTTCCACGCGTTGACATTATAAAATTATTAATGAGTTATAAGTTTCAACTAAACTAAACTAAACTATATTTACTCTAACTATCTAAAAAAATAAACACTATTTGTACTGCATAGTATGGTATTTAAGACCATACTAACCTCTACTAGTCAAGTACATTATTTAATGCCACCCGAATAGGGTGGTCCTGGTCGGTGGTGAAGTCACCTTGTCTTAAATTAAGTACTTGACGGTACGACAGATTGGATTAACGGGGTGGTTTGGTACCCCAGAAATTGTCAGGGGTCTTATTCACTTCAGGATAGCCAGCACCACGTAAAATGGCCTCTTGCGTACGAACACCATTGCTAGGTTCACAATAGAACATTGCAGTTACACGGGGTTTCTTGCTAGGAGGGGCAGGCCAAGTCAACATACGGAAAGGGATGCCATCATCAATAACTATCATTGAAGGTTCACCTTCAGCAGAACCAGCACTACGCACCGGCTTAATGCTTACATGAGGTGGGACATATAAAGAACCCAATCCAATATAATATGCATTAGGGTATTTAATGCGGAATTCGAATTGCCCTCCATTTACAGGGGCAGTACCTTTATTGGGGGTGCGGTCATATGCAACTACAGGATTGGGGTAAGGCATGCCACTCCCGCTGAAACTAGTCCCAAAAGTAGGAGGAGCAGCAGCCCAGAACATAATGCTTTGTACGCTAGTATCAGATACCGACCCACGGACTATTATATCACCAGTTGCGGTATTAGTTAATTGTCCTTGGCATCCACCAGCCGAAAAATCCTTGGTTTGCCAAGGCAATCCGGCACCACACCGGGGTTTGCTAACATCATATGCGAAATTAGGCGGTAATTCTTGATAAGTTAATTTATTGTCAAGAGACATTGTTTATATTTTACAAAGAAAAACACTAGAGGATAATCAACACACCTAGATACTATTTTATTTTTGGCATATATATTTTATTTTTTGGTATTATTTGGCTTATCGGTTGACAGCCTGCAGTTTTTTTGCATATGAAACAATAAATGAGCGTTATTAATATCGGAAATTTGCACCAGGAATTGGATGACCGACAGGCTAAACAAAATCGTATTTACGAGCAAGTATTCCGCCGCGTAGTCGATAAAATCAAATATAATAACAGCCAATCCGTAGCATGTCAATGTCTGTATACCCTGCCAGCATTTATGTTCGGTGTTCCACTTTATGAAATCAATGCCTGTCGCGAGTATATCATATCTAGGTTGAACGACCATCATTTCTATACTAGCTACATGCCTCCCAATATAATATATATTAATTGGCAACAACGTCCAGTCCGAGATGATGACCTTGGTCGTACCCGGGTCCTAGATTACCCATCACATGCTAAGATACCACAGATTGGATACCTAGATACGTCACGGCCATTGACTATAATGGACGCAGCCGAATCACTGATGCCACCTGACCCTGATGAAGAAAAAATAGATATATTCCAGAAGATTGACACTGAATTTATAAATAAAAACACAATGAATGCAGGGCTGTTCCCCAGTGGCACGACAAGTCAAGGCCGTGCAAACGTTGTATTACCTATGCAACATCGGAAACCAATGCCCGGTGACCTAGATACTATATTACGGCAGATGGAAGGCTCTGGTCGTTCTACATACCAGCAACCAGGAATTTACTCGTCATCTATGGAATCAGGCAATAACCCTGGTGGTGTTAATGGTTTACTAATATAATTTTATCACATCAAATCTAGTGAAGATGTGCGGCTAGTCTAACTAAACTTACCTAGCTTGAAAACGTTATCTAGGACAAATAATATGAAAATAGCGATGACTATGAATAGAATAATATCATGACTTTTGTTGTTTTCGACATAGCTTACTTTTTGTTCTAGGGTATTCATTTTGGCAACTAAAGAATTAAGTTGAGACTGAATTGCCTTAACCTCATCTGGTACAGCAGCAACTACCACATGACCCTGTTTTTCACTATTTGTTGGTATCACACTAGCAGGCATTGCTTGCATCTCATGTAGCACTTGTTGTTCGGCACGGGCTGCCCTGTTCTCTGCAATAATACGTGGGTCAGTAATAACTTCCTGAGTGAAAGTATCATCATTTATAGGCATGAATTTTTCAGGTGTATCATTAGCTGGTGTTGGGGTAGTATTAGCTGGTATTGGGGTAGTATTAGAATTATATGGTGTGGTGCTAGGACGTTGTGTATAAAGAGTAGTAGTGGTAGGCGGTGGATTAATACCAGCTTCAGGGCGACCATCACATATTCTAGGAGGTTGAGTAGTAGTCGGTTGTGCCATGTTAGGTAGCCATTTACGACCTTCATACCCCGTAGAATATAAGTCTAGGTACCCTGGACGCCCATTTGCATCACCTGTATAGAGTGAAGGGTCCACATCAGTAGTAATTTGCCCGCCGAATGGGAGGTCAGCAGTCCTAGAGTCAAAGCGTTTCTCTCTGGAATATTTGCTATGGACTCCACGTGTCATGGAATTCATATCAGGTCGGGGTTTGCAATACGCAGTATTCCAACCAGCATCATCGCCATGATTGGTTCCCTGATTACCACCCCCATGGAATAATTCGCCTGCAGGTCGGGCATATTGCCTGCGGTCATCTGCCCAAGTAACTGGCTCGCCGACCCTATCAGATTGAGGGTACATACTCATAGCACGAATAGCATTCAAATCGGTGGATTGCCTAGCTACACGTTGGTCGTCCATAGATTGTTGATTTGTACGGACACCATTCATAGATGCATCATTAGCAGATGGTAAACTAGTACGTCCGGTTAGTTGGGAGAAATCATTATCTCCCCATGCTTCTATTATCGAACACATCTGGGTATACGGAGTTTTCTATTTTAATAACTATTTAGGGAATATTATTCTATTTTTTATTCTATTTTTTATTCTAATTGGTATTCTAATTGTTATTCTATTTTTTATTCTAATTGTTATTCTAATCATGTGAGCCAAATCATATGTCACCATCTAATAAATAAATAATTTTTGCGCTAGGACATACAAAAATATACAATCATGCTAAAAATAGAAAAAACAATTGATTATATAGCTATTGGTATATTCATCTTATTAATAATATTTTGGTGTGACCTAGATATACAAGGCTTGTTAATTTCTGTAGGATTGAATACTAATATTAAATTGGGCTTAGCATTAATTATATTTGTAATTAGCGGGATTATGGTCTATAAATTTGTTAGCCAGACAGTCGGTATACTCCTATTTGTTATTATTCTACTTATCACTAAAGCATTACTAGGATACACTGAATTATTTACAACGACAAGTACCACAACTACTACAAATCCAAACATAGTACCAGTAAGTGAATTTTCGGGTAATGCAGATGAAGTACAACAGTTCCTACTCCGACAAATAGCGGATGACCCCAATACCACCACTGTAGATAAACGAGTAATGCAAGAGCTAACGGAAAGGTATTTCAAATCAAGCAGCAAACTAGCAGAATTGCGTGGATTTAATATTGCAAGTGAAGCTGCTAATATGCTGGCCGGGCAACAAGTCATCGTCGGTATAGACACTGTTAAGAATCAACACTAATATCAGAACCTAAATCCGATGGGTTATATGGCCTCAAAGAATTGTATTTTTTGTTTATTGAATATCATAAGTGTTAGTGCACCAATAACAAACATTATAAGTGTCGGGACAAAGAATAGCCCAAATCCGATAACCATAAATGTTGTGAATGCTAGTGCATAACCAGCTTTAGCGTTTTTCTTAGCAAAATCACCCGCATTTGACAATGCATCCTCAAATTTCTCCTTGCCTTTCTCTAAAGCTTCGCCTGATTTAACTGATTGCCATGCTGCAACTGATTTACCGGCTACTTTACTAAATGCTTTTCCTGGCATATCTTTAATTGATTCCTTTGCTTTTGCCAAATTTGCCTCTGCTTTATTTGTCAAGAATTTTGAGCGCAATTTTTGGTTAGTAGTTTTATCAGGTGTGGCAGTGCCTGCTAATATTTGTTCTGCCTTTTTTTTTGCAGCTGCTATAGTCGCTTCTGAATTTAATTGGGCGTCAGTCTTTGGTACAAATACAGGTGCTTTGTTTTCTTCAGGCTTGGTAGTATCGGCAGGTTTGCCCGTGTTCGTGGCAG
>Ga0214923_10000676_pt1 | contig 50560 bp, 58 predicted proteins | sample LL1510_MetaG_FD_177993 | JGI IMG/M metagenome (GOLD analysis project Ga0214923, IMG submission 177993) | Freshwater microbial communities from Lake Lanier, Atlanta, Georgia, United States - LL-1510 | ecosystem: Environmental > Aquatic > Freshwater > Lake | place: USA: Georgia | collected...
TTCCCTCTTTACTACATAGTCCAGTTGAAAGAACGCAATCGCCTTGGTTCTTAACTGGGAAGTGGTGTCTGCGATCGCCATCGAAAACTTCATGAGTTCGTCATTAGCGCTCAGCCTAGTGCTTCTAGCCTGCAGCTGCCCCTCGATAAAGCCTATCGCTTGAGAGTTTTTAAGAAGCAGGTCCTCGTGTCGAGTACCAAACTTACTTAAACCGGCCAGCGCTCCTCCGACCCTTCCTTTTGATGTATCTAAAAATCCAGCCATATTATCTGTTTAATGAATTTGCTAAAAAGTCCTCGTAAACCGCCGCTAGGTTTATTGGACTGGGCAGAAGTCCACGTTCCGAAAGCCTAGGATTGACCAACATTCCAAAGCGGTTCCAATCTATGAGCCTCGCAGAAACAATATCGTCCATGCTATACTTATTTATCGCATAATACAGGTTGTCCGCGCCTGTGAGGGTTGCCATCAGGCTTGGAGTCATCATGTAGAATCTCTGATCTATTATTTGCCTCTCTTCTAGAGGAAGAAGTTCGCCCTCCTTGTCGAAAAGGTTGGAGAGACCGTTCTGTAGAGAAAACTTCCAGTATATGTTCAACATTTTTTCCACTATTGCCTGTGGAATTACCCTAAGGTCTAGCATTATCGTGGTTTCTTTCCAGTTTTCATGAAAAAAAACCAACCCAACGGGATTCGTAGAAAGATATCTTTTTCCTCTGGTGTAGAGCCTTATTGACTCCTCATTCACGTCGACGGTGGGAGGCAGTATGTTAAAGTAATAAAACCTGCCTGGGAGCAGGTTCGACCTGTTTACTGGGATGCCCATGTTCTCTGCGACCTGTTCGAAGGAGGACTGACCGTTGTTCTTTTCTAGCGACTCAAACGTCTTCACTCTGTCTTTTACACTTTATTAAACAGAAAGTTTTCGGTTATTATCCCAAATCTCATGTTTTGTTTTTTTGCGTGTACCCGTGCTGCCTTGAATTTTGCAGTATTTATCAAGTATTGCTTTGCGTGCCTTGCATAGTTCAAGGTCTGTTTTTCAGTAAGCACCTTGGGCTCTTCTGGTGGGTTCAAGTACTTGTTTGGCTTTATCTCTATCAACCACCTAGTGATCTCACCCTCTAGGCTCTTTACTGCCATGTAACAGTCGATCCAATAGGTGCTCTGTTTCTTAAGAATGGGATTCCAATAAGGTATTCCTACTGGCTCAGAGGCGTATTCTATTACGCTTTCAGAGTTATCACAGTAGGACAGAAACTTTAGTTCCCAACTGGAACGGTATATGATTTTTGTAAGGTCGCCCCTGTATTTTTCAGGATTCTTAGGAACAAAGTATCCCTGTTTTACTTTTCCCCTTTGGGGTTTTAGAAAATCATGGATGTCTCTGTTCTCCTTTGGCATTCAGATCAACCCACGTGTTTTGAGATGAAGTCGTCCGCCTCTTGAGGTTCGATCTCTCCCATGTCAATGAGCTTCAACACTAGAGATGCGACTGCTAAGTTTTCAGGAACCTCCTGATCGGTGACCTCGACCTCACCTTTTTCAAAGGCGTCTAGCAAGTCTCTGTACGCAGCCTCAGCCGCCTTTTCTACCTTCTTTTCCGAACCCACGAGCTCTACTAGTTCGTCTAAGACCGACGCGTCTATGTCTAAAGAATTAGAGTCTTCCCTTTCGTTGACTGATTTAGGGAAAAACCTTCTTATTGGCACGATCCTATTCATGGAATTTTTATTTTTTGTTATTTATCTCGTTAAAAGACATTGGAGCTATACTGCCAGTATTTTCCATCTCTTCTTTGCCTTCTGTTTTTCTTTTTAAGTTTCATATAAAGAGTATGTCGAGTTCCGAGTCAGAGAAATACTTTAAGATCAAAGAGTTGAATGAGTCTAGACTGGTCAAACTGTCGGCTTTTGCTAGCAGAGAATAGGCATCGTTAGTGTCCTTTATCGACTTTATCTGTATCCTAAAGTCGGGATATGCCTTGATCAGGTCAGAGATGAATCTAGACCACAAAAAAACAGAGTATCCCTTCTTGATCAGTTCTAATGACTTTCTTTTTCCGGCCAAGTCGTTATCGAAAAATATCTTAGCTGTTTTTTTGCTAAGAAGGTTTTCAAGCAAGAGCTTGCTCTTTGAGACCCCAGTGGTGGCAATGCTATTAAAAATAAAAAGAGAGTCTATTTGACCCTCTGTCACAACTATTGTCTTAGTAAAATCCACGTTAAGAACGTTAAAGTAATTATTTAGGGAATCTACCTCGTAGATCACTTCTGGGCTCATGTCCTTTACCAGCCCGTTTTTGCTAAATTCCGCGTAGTTTTTGATTAGGTATTTAGGTCCATTAAATTCACCTATCCGCCTGATCGCAAAGCCTAGAACCCGATCAGACTTGTAGTCTAGGTTAAAAAGAAATACTTTATCGTCTTTAGAATCAAAGTATGCAGTCTTTTCAAAGTTGGGCAGGCCGCTCAGGTTCCTAGACTGCATAAAGCCGTGGACTGCGCTCCCTTCTTTAGCCATGGAACAGGGTCTTAGCGAAAACCGCTCGGCAATTTCAGTAAGCCTCATCAATTGTGAGCCCACTCCCAGGCTTATAAATTTCTCAAGCAGCGATCCTCTCTTTTTAGGGTGAGTCAGCAGCTCAAACTTAGGCTTTTCGTTGGCGATCGACGGAACTCCTAAAGAGTAACGACTAGCAAAAGCAGACACGAATCCAGCAAGATCTGTTTTTATTCCGCAGCCGTCGTTGTAACACTTATAGGTGTGAGTGGTGAGGTAGAGGTTGCCTCTCTTCTTTTTAGGATCCTTTTTTGAGTCTCCGCAAAATGGGCAAGCAAAGTTCAGCTTATCTCCAGCATCAAAGACCTGCTGCTTAATGCTGATCCCTGTAAACCTTTTCTCTAGTAGGTCTTTGATAAAGTCCAGTATACTGTAGCTCACCAAAAAATCAATCATTTTCTTCTACCAATTGGTCGTCGACCTCGATACCCTTCTCCTTCTTTTTAGTCAGGCGCTTTATGTATTTTTCAAGTTCCATCTTTGGAACAATAACGGTGTTTAGCCCGTACTTGGTCAGCACATTTAGGTACTCTGGAAAATCTTCTTCTTCCACTTCTGATTCTGGGTTTCCTATTATCTTCCAAAACTTTTGGGAAACTTCTTCGTGTTCCAAGGTTTCTTGATTGACCGCATAAAGAGGATACAGGTTAGACTCGTCGTCCGCCTTCTTTCCTTTGGCTTTAATCATCTCAACTGACCTCTTTAAGTTTTGATCTAATGAACTCATCTTCATTGCAGTGAGTAGCCTGTTTATGGGTTCAACTATCAGCGTAAAAAACTGTGAATCGAAGTCCATCGGCGGTGCGAGCTCGCTAGGAAAAACTCCGGGCACATAGGCAAACACGTCAAACTCGTTCTCGTTCTTAGAACAATAATAAAACTTGATCTTGTCCTTTTCCCTAATTTTAGGATACTTGTTTATTAGCCCAGTTTTTATCAAGAGATGATTGTAATACAGGGAAGCTCTAGGATAGATCGATATTCCTTTTTTGGCCTCGCATCGGGCTTCGCTAGCCACGTATTTTTCATAGACTCTTACGTTATAGTTAAAGGCAAGGTCGTCTATTCCCAAAAGCATCGCTTCGCTCTTTAGTGACTGTAACTTAGGAACTATGTCTAACTCTAAGTTCAGCCTTTTGCCTCTCTCTAAGATAAATTCGGTCAAGCCAGTAAGCCTCTTTCTAGCCCACATAGGATAAGAACCCTTGATAGGTTCTAAGCCTTTAATGACTAAGTATCTCTTTTCTTTTGGAATCGTCTCGTAACTTGGATTGGGCTCGTATGCAACCCGAATAGCATAGTTCTTCTTTTTAAGCCAGATTCCATGTTCTGAAAGATTTTCTAGCTTAAACTTTAAGCGGTTTTTAGTGTTGAAAAGCGTACCGTATTTTTCAAAGCACTGATCAAAATACGACGAGAGTCGATAGCGATCTATGTTTATACAAAGGTTCATGACCTCTTCCTTAGTAAAGTCTGCACCTCGTATGGATTCGATTGCTGAGTCAAACTGCACGTATATCGAGTCGGTGTCGGTGTATATCGCCGCCTCATCCTCCACTTTGGCTATCGTGTATTGAGATATTCCTAACAGCTCATGAAGTTCAGCATCAAGGTGCCATTTTTCAAAAAAGTAATGGTTTACTGCCTTTATTGAAAACTTTATAAGGTCTTGTCCCTGTAGAGTTATTGACTGTGCTATGTCTGGATTGTAAAAGTAAAACCACTTGTTTCCAAAGGCTCCATATATAGAGTTGATCAAGAGCTTAATTGCATTCTGTTTTAAGTCTAACTTTTTTATTTTTTTTTCCAAGTCTTCCATATCTTTTTATACTGGTTTTCCTTACTTAGTTTAACAAATCATAAAAATATGTTTTTTAGAGACTCGGATGTCGACTTGATTTTTTGAATCTGAAATAAATAACAAAAAGAGTCAAGACGCAGTGGAGGAGAACGAAGAAACAGCAAAAGACAAGACGACTATGCTATTCAAGGAGATTCCATTCATGTCAGAGTTTCCATTCGACGATTATGAAATTACCATAGAGGATTTTAGTTTACCTTTGGACCAATTGGGAATCTCTCCCATCCTTTTAAGGGAGATCGGGGAACCCAGCGTGATTAAACAGGTTGATTTTTACTATACGGAAGGAGAGTCTAGCGTGTCGATATCCCTGAGGAAGGACGACATTGAATGGATTGCAAGAGAGTCAGTAAAAATTAAAAAACTGGACGATTTACGAAAGGAACTGGACCATGCATTGACTTCAAAGAGCCTGATCGATAAGATCAAGTCAATAAAAACAGGTATAAAGTTTCTAAAGAGCTACCCCGATCCTACTCTGCACGAATTGGACTTCAACGTCACCTTAAAAGAGTTTTTAGATCTTCATGAGGTGAGCCTTGAGTCTAATGCCAAGCTCATCCTACAAAACCTTAATTCTAGGGGCATACTGACCCTAGATTTTAGCAAAAACCAACATAAGGCAGTATCGGCATTCCTGAATTTCCGACTCAATTATGTTAAAATAATATTAGGTGTGACGATCGCAGCTAAAATCTACTAATCATGGCAAATCGTAAAAACAAATTTAGCAAAGAAGAGCAGGAAGACTTTGAGATCTGGAACCAAGAAAGAACCGAAATCAGCTTAAGTAGGCCAATCATCTCTAACAAGATAGAGATCAAGTGTAAGTCGAAGGCACAAAAAGAGGCGGTCAGTGCAATAGAGGAAAAGATAATCTCAATAATAACTGGCCCTCCGGGAACCGGTAAGACCTACCTCTCTTGTGCTAGGGCCTTAAAATACCTAAAGGAGGACGGCGGTACCTACAAAAAGATAGTGTTGATAAAGTCGGTTAATGTGCCTAAGGACGAGGAAATAGGCTACCTAAAAGGAACGATGGAAGAAAAGATGGAAATGTACATGTATCCATTCATCTCTAACTTTCAAAAAATAGTCGGTAAGCCGGCGGTAGAGGCGTTAAAGGCAAGCGGCTGCATTGAGATTCTACCCATAAAGTTTGCTCTTGGAGTGACGCTTGACGATGCGATCATAATAATAGACGAGGCCCAACAGATATCAAAGGACAACCTAAGGACTCTGATAACTAGGATCGGTCAAAACGCAAAAATGATTTTTTTGGGAGACATCAAACAAAAGTCAGTCAACAAGAAAGAAAAGAGCGCTCTGGAAATCCTGATCGAACACTTTCACAAGGTGGAAGAGATAGGAATAGTGGAGCTAGGAAAGGAAGACATAGTTCGTCACCCGATCATCAAGAAGCTAGAGGACATATTCGATGAGATAGAGGGATACGAGAAGCTTAACGGCAATCGCTAATGCACACCGGTCGACTCTATGGCTTAGTTTCAAACGATCAGCTGGTCCTTTCCTCTTAGGTGCACCTTTGTTTTAGAGATCTCAAACCTCTGTTCTTTGTAGATCTCCTCCCTCACCTTTGAATGTTTTATCGAGTAGCCGTCTAGCCCATCGATGATGTCCCAAACGATAACTTGGTTTTTTTCGGCAAGCTTACGCATGCCTCGACCGATTGCCTGTCGCAAGGTGATCTCAGCCTTGATCGACTCTGCTAAGATTATGTGGTGCAGGTTCTTGGAGTCGATGCCCGTAGCAAAAGTTCCGTAACTACCAACGATTATCACATCGTTTTGGGATTCAAGAACCTCCTTAAACTTGTCCCTATCGACCGAGTCCACCTCACCGTCTATATAGAAAGTGTTTTTGTTCCATTCTAAAATCTTAGACTGGATCATCTTTCCATAGCTGTTTTTAACGTCAGAGAACAGGATTAGCGTGTTTTTTCCAACATCCTTACAAAGATCGCTGATGAAGCCTAAACGTTCCTTACTCTCAAAGATTATTCCTTTTTCTATTGCTAGCATGTCCCTTCCGAAATCCTTGGGATTCTTGTACATGTCCTTTCCGGTAGATTTTAGGTGCCAATACTTTTGGATTTGGGGGTCATTCTCATCGTATTTGAGGCTCACCATCTCAATCTTGATGTTTGGTGAGTATCCGTTATCGATCAGGTGTTTGGCAGAGAGAACCATTACTAGAGGACCGACCGTTTCTTGAACCTTAAAGAAGTCCGAGAACTGCTCGTCGATCTTTACTGTTCCGGAGAGACCTAATCGATATTCCCAGTTTATGCAAGAGAGAAGAATGTCTCTGATAGAGTTGCCTTTAGACTTATGTACTTCATCGACTTGAACCACCGAAAACCTGCTGAATATCTCTATCGGAAGGTTGACTAGGCTTTGATACGTAGAGATGACTACTTCAGCTTCATCAAACCTTTCTTGAGTAAACCGGTCTTTGCCGCCTATCGAGAGAACCCTCCATTCCTTACCGGGCTTTGCGTACATCTCGAACTTTTCGGCGGTCTGGCCCACCAAGGAAACGTTTGGAACTATTATTAGACTCTTCTTTTCCGTGCTGATCTTTCCGCCGTCCCTAAGAAACGAGTTATAGATATAAAAGATGAGAGTCTTACCTGCAGAAGTGGCAAGCTCTTCGGTACAGAACCTATACTTTATTGCTCTAAACGCTCCTTCGACCTGATAGTCCCTAGGGACGATTGGATGGCCCCTCTCATCGACTATTCCATCTAATAGATTGGAAACATACTTTAGATAAAGGTCCTTAGAGAGAGTAGGATTGACGAAAAGTTCGGAACCTTCTACCTCACACTCGTATCCGTGCCTTTCACAAAAGTTATGGATCTCCTTCCAAAGGCCGATCGCGATCTCCCCGTTTTTGGTTATGAACGAATCCATTCCGTCCCAGATTCCACGATCGACCAGCACGTTAAAGGCTGCCTTCTTTGATTTTCTCCTAAAAAAGTTAAATAGGGCGGTCCTCTCTTGATTAAGAGTAGTCTCGACAAGCTTAATGAATTTCCTGTCTTGCGTTACCTTGAACTTTAACACGGTCTAGAGGCCTAGGGTTTTTTCTATTTCTATCCTTGTCTTGATCCCAAAGATGATGCTGTCGATTGTTTTTATAGATTCGGTATAGAAGGACACCTGGTTTTCAAAGAGCTCAAGAGATTCCTTAGTGCTAGACGTCTTTCCTTCGATTACAACGGTCTTTTCGTTAGATTGATAACGAATCTGTAGGTTTCTTGAGAGGTTGTCCATCTCAGACGAACGCTCTTCCCTAAACTTTTTACGCAGACCGGTTAGGTTCTCTAACAGGGTATGATTGTCTTCTAGAAGCCTCTGTCTTAGGGAAAGCATGTTTACCTGTGCCTCCTTTAGAGTCTTTAAGTTACTTAGCTTTTCTATGTTTTCATAGATCTCAGAAGAAACGGTTGCCCTGCTTTCGCTAAACTTCTTAATTATCCTATTTTTGGTTTCAACGTTCATCTCTCCTTTTGATGGATTATCGATTGCTTATACTATAAATTTTAAACTAGTTCCTATCCTGAAAAATCTATAAACCTATAATAGGTAGAACCTATTTGAAAATGATCCTCGTTCTCCATCTCGTCCTTACTTAAGGAGGACATTATCTCATTACCGAGGCTACTAGAAGAGCCATCAGTAAAATAATACTTTGAATACTCTTCTCCCTGGCCCCCAACTATCATCGCCTTGATCTTGTACTTGTCGTAAAGCCCTGGTACTTCTGATAAGAACGGCTGCTCTTTTTCGAGCTTAATAAAAACCGCAGGGTGAGCTACAAGCCTCCCTTCCTTGCTCATGAAAGCCTTTTGATAAACGTGAGTAAACCTTTTGAACATTTTAGATTTTGCCTTTAAGTAGCTTTCCTTGTTTAAAAAAACAATTATAGCAAAGGGCAGCCTGTTTTGTATGGTGTCTCTCACTTCGGTCCAAGTGAGAGAGGATTCCTTTTGTTCTTTTGAAAACTCTTCAAATAGTTTCAGGTATTTAATCACTATGAAAACGAAACTTTTTGTTATTTATCAATAAAATATAGTATAACTAATGCTCATGACTAAAACTACCAAAATATCGGTGTTTGATCTGGATGAAACAGTTGTCCGAATGCCAAGCTATGCTGCTAGAAAACAGGTGGAGCTTTTGACCTCAGGCAGTCAAAGTTTTCCGACTCCTTATTCTTTCTACGACGACCCTATCTCCATGGACAGGTCGATACACAACATACAGTTTGTGTCGCCAGTACTTGAAGACTGGAGAAAGTCTTCTTATGATGCAAGCAGCCGCACTATCTTAATAACTCACAGAATAGAAAAGCTAAGGCCCTGTGTCGAGCTAGTACTGGGCCCAGCAGGTTTGGAGTTTGATGCCATCTACTGTTTGGGTAGAGTAACGGAAAAGTTTAATACCTTAGCCACGGAGCTAGAAGAAAATCCTTCGATAAATGAAATCAGCATCTATGAAGACACCCTAGAACAGATAATAAAATACAGGAGCGGGTTCGATCGCTTAGGTAAAGGCTACGACGTTAGGTTCTACTTTGTAGACAAAGCAAAAGTATATCGACTTCAAGACTTTAAAGTTGGAGAAAACCGAAGAATCCAGTTATTATGATAATCTTAGTTGAGGGTGCACGCCATTCAGGAAAAACCTTTCTAATAGAGAAGTTCTTTGAAAAGAACAAGGATCCAAAGATCAGTTATTATAAGTTTCAATTTGCAAAATACGTCGACCGGCTAGGCTTGAGGGATCAGGAAACTGGCCCAGGAGTCCACTATTTCAGCGTAGCCAACGTGATGACGGTCCTAGAGCTCAATCAAACCTTATTAAAGGATGAGGTGATAGTCTTTGATCGATGCATCTTCTCAGCATACGTGTGGTCGATCTATCGAGAAAGAATGGAAAAGGGTAGGCTGATCGACGAGTTCAAAGAGATATTGAAGAGTGGCCTGTGGCAGAAGTGTAAGATTCTTTACGTGGACCGACCTTCCGACTTCAAGACCTCCTTTAGAGAAAAGGACTATTTCGGCAACTTTGAAAACTTGGCCTCTGAGAAGGAACTGTTCGAAGAGCTATTCAGTAGGTTCACTGAACTCATAAACAATGAGGAAAAAAGCAATATCTTAGTAAGATTCACAAACGATTTTGATCAACCTAGCGAGGAGAGGTTCGGTGAGCTACTAAATCTACTAGCAAATAAGTAAGTCTATTTTTAATAAATAAGAAAAAATAGACGACGATGCCAAAGTTAAAAAAGTTTTCACAATTTGTAAATGAAGCTGAAGTCATGACGATGCCGCTAAAGGGTTACCCAGCAGACACTTTAATATCTAGAATAGAAGAATTGGTAGAGGCCCTCTCGGACGGGGTAAAGTTTGGAGTCCCATCAGACTATCTAGGAAGGGCAATTGCTTACAAGGACGCAAACGGTGCAATTCAGAGAATAAAAGACATTAAACACTACTATGATGGCAAGGCCGAAGAGGTCAGGTTTTATTGCTGGTCGATAAGCTACGAAGGAAGCTGGAAGGCGACTAAAAACTTAAGAAAAAAGATAGAGTCGGCCGGTGGGTTTGGAGAACAGTCAAACAACCTGAATCTAAAGAAAATGGTGGATTATTTTGTTGAAAACTCCGAAGACTCGGACAACGTTGCTAGCATCACCATGGGTATTGACTCGCCGACCGTCAGAAAGTCAATGCAGGTAGGCTCTCCAAAAAACGAGGAGCCGAACGAAGATAACCAACAGCCTTCTCAGGGATCTACTCAAGAACAAAAATAAAAAATGTCAGGCATAAATCATTTAAAAGAGCTTCAAGAAAAGAAGGGAGACGCCTTTTTGAACGGGCTTCTCAACAATTACGTGATAATCAGCGAGCAGGTAAATGGGGCTTTCTTTGGATTAAAGAAGACCAAAGAGGACTCTTTCAAATACTTCAAGAAAAACGGAGAGATCACCTATGTGGACCGGGTTTTGATGCAGTACTACAACCCAGTAGTAAGTTTTTTTGAGTCCATGCCGCAGCCTAAGAGAGAACGCATACCTAGCAACTTCTTTTTTGGTTTTGAATACTTTAACAGGGGAGACCACAGTTCAAAGGTGAGTCGTCCTGTCAAAAACGGTCTTGTTCTTTCTTACATACTTAGATTGGACGATTCTAGCAACGTTCTTGAGACTCTACAGTCGGGCGAACAGCTCACGAGGTGGGCAGAATACTTGGAAGTAGAAGCGCCTCCTATAATATTTGAAGGTAGGCTAGACGACGAACAGCGTAGGGAGGTGCTTGAATTCGTCTACGTTGACCAATCACAGTTAGAAGAAAAGTTTAAGACCAGGTCTTTCACCAAACACGTGCTGTCCGTGCTCTGTCCAGAAAAGATTGCCCAGGTAGGGGAGAGAGAGTTTGAAGCGCTGGTCTTTAGATTTTTTAGCCTAGAAAAAGGAGAAGAGACCTCGTATTTAGCAAAGATCGTGGATCCGATGTTTCAAAACAAGAAACCCAAAGCCGAGGAAAAGAATTTTTCGCAAGACTACATATGGCTGATAGTGATCGACTTGATGAATCACTTTGAGATGTATCCCATAGAAGAGCTAAGAAAAGCAGCTGAGCTGGGTTCAAACTTTGATCAAAAATACATAAACCTAATCAATAAGATCTACAAGGATTTTATTGAAGAATACTCTACAAAGTACGATGGGCTAGAAATAGAAGTCCCAGAATACTTGCAACGTCCTGAGTTTGCCCTAAACATTCCACTAGTCGGAGACGATGAGGCGATCTCCTTAATAAAGAAAAGCTCGGTGAACTCAGAGATCTATAAGGTGCTGCTAAACTTTTTTAGAAAGACCAGAAAAAAGTCTAGTTCTGGTTTTTTCACACCAGAACTCATATCCCAACTCAATTTGACCGTACAGAAGATTAGAAACATAGTCCTGGGAGACGCTATTTATGAGGGTCTTTTTCCAAGCTTTAACCAGTTCATATCTTCTCCTACCGATAAGCCTATGCTTAGCGAGACCGAGTTTGCGAGCCAAGAAAAAGAAAGTATCCATAAGCCGACCGAAGTAAACATCATGGTTGGAAAGTTTCAACCAGTAACCTCAGGTCACCTAGAAGCTGCTGCCAGGCTAAAGGAGAAAAACGGAAAGCCGGTCGTGTTGGTGGCAATACACCCCGGAAAGAAGACCAAGGGTTCGCCTATCTCTAAGAAGTTCTTGAACATAATGTTAAGCAAGATACAACAGAGCAATCCTGAGCTGATAAAGGATTATAGGATAATAGACAGTGGGCTCATCGATGAGGTGATCAAGTCGCTTGCTCCAGAATACTCCCCGGTCCTTTGGGGAACGAGCGGCAGACGACTTCACGATTATGCAATCCAGTTCGACTACATAAGGAAGAGAAACATTCCAATCCGGCTCTCAAAGGAATTTAAGCTTATTGAGCTACCCAGCATAGTAAAATCCGAAGAGGTCTTGGCGGCAATCAAGAACTCGGACTATCGAGAATTCAAGAAAAAGACGCCAGACTCAATACACTCGGAGTTTTTCAACCTACAGATGGAGCTAGGAGTAAACACTCCATTAAACGAAAAAAACGAAAGTAGACTTGAGGATAAAGGATTTGACAAGGAAGAACTTCTTTAATTTTTTTGATATAATAAAATATCAAAAAATCCTACGTTCACAATGAGATTTAATGAATTGACTGAGGATGATAAGATTCAAATAGGCGAAACTTATTTCAATAATCACCTTTCCTGGGACAACCGGATGTCCTCACTCGCAGATCGATACCGCGTTGCACGCAGGACAGTAGAAAGATGGGTCTCTAGGTTAGGGCTCACGACTAGATCGCAAGAAGACTCTCCTCAGCTTAGGCTAGCAAAGGCCAGGGCATTTAATAAGAAGAAGAGAAGATTCATAATAACTTGGGCACAAAACGACACTCCAGTACACGAAAACTTCATCTTGAACATTGAGGCATATGCCGACTTTATCAATGCCGACATCCACGTGATAGCCGGAAGGTACAAGAACCCAACCTCGGTTTTTACCGACAAAAAATACGACGTGTGGTCAAAAAGAATTGAAAAGTACTTAGACGCGAATCGACACGACATTCACAGGTATGTGTCCATAATGTCAGACGTCAAGATCCAACCGACTGCCGTAAACCCAATGACTGGGTTACAGGGAATGAGTGGAGTAAACTCATGTGTTTTCGGTTCGCCTAAGGTTCAAATGGAGATGATTCCAGTGTTAGAGGGAAGCATGCCTAAGATGATGCTCACCACTGGTGCCTGTACGTTAAAGAACTACACCGATTCTAGAGCAGGCAAAAAAGGAGAGTTTCACCACACTTTAGGTTTTGTGATAGTTGAAATCAAGGACGATTCAGTATTTTTCATGAGACAGGTGACCGCGACCGAAGACGGAAGCTTTAACGACCTTTTTTACCACGTGGAAACCCTTGATGGGGAGGGTCAAGTAAAAGAAATATCTGGAGTCTCTGCAATAGTCTGGGGAGACCTACACTACGGTCACCACGACCCTAAAGTCTTCGCAGCTACCTTAGAACTTATGGAAAAAATAAATCCAGAACATGTGATATTGCACGACGTGTTCGACGGAACTTCTATAAGCCATCACGAAGAAAAGGACCCGTTTATACAGTATCGAAAGGAGGTAGAGGGCAGCAACTCCTTGAGCAAGGAGATCGACGATCTTCTTGAAGGTCTGGAAGCCTTCGAGGACTATAACACGGTCATCGTTAGGAGCAACCACGACGATTTTTTAGACAGGTGGCTAAAAAACACGGATTGGAGAAAGACCAGCACTCCAAAAAACTCTCTAGAATACATGAAGTATTCGGCTGCCGTGTTGAGTGGGGACGCACCAAACGGAGTGATTCCTTGGGTGATAAATAAAAAATATCCACACTTTGTGACCCTAGGTCGAAGTGATAGCTATATGGTTAACGGTTGGGAGCTGGGACAACATGGAGACATTGGTTCTGGAGGAAGTAGAGGATCTTTACAACAGTTCAGAAACCTGAACACCAAAATAGTTGTAGGCCACTACCACTCGCCTGGCAGAAAGGACGGGGCGCTTGCTGTCGGCACCTCGACCAGCTTAAGAGTAGGGTACAACATTGGGGCAAGCGGATGGTTACACTCACATGTGATCATCCACGAAAACGGAAAGGCACAGCATGTTAATCTCATAAAGGGAGAGTATACTACTCTAAAATAATAAATCTTCTATGCAAGAGCACGAAAGCAGACAAAACTATAAGAAATACATAAAGGGTGAGGAGAGATTAAAAAACGCAGTGGTCCAGCATCCAGCCGAGGATCCAAAGACCTCAGTCTACGATTATCTAAAGGGGCAGATAAAGAGAAGCTTTTGGATCATGTCTTACGATAAATTCAAGAAAAAGATAAATAATAAAAAGGACTGATAGAATGAGTTTTGCACAATACCTTAAGCTATTGATCGAGAGCAATAGGGCTGTTTTTGAAACAACTAACAAAAGCAACGAGCCCGAAGCAGAGCCAGAAACAGAGCCTAAAGAAGGAAAAGAAGAAGACGAGGAAAAAGAGAAGGAGGAACCGAGCGTAGAAAAACCAAAGGAATCTAGCGAAGTGGGCGGAGAGCTTTCTGACCTCTTTACGGTGATCAAGGAAAAGATCGGAGGGGACATCACCGACAACGATGCAAGAAACTCTTCTTTTCAAGCCATCAAGCAAACGCTTGATGGATTGGATCCAGACCAGCTAGCAAAGTCAGAAAAACCCAAGGAGCTCGACGAGTTGTTAAAAAGGATCGCGGACGCTAAAAACCTACCTTTTCTTCAAGCCTATCTCAAGAACCTAAGGAGCAACCTAAACAAGATAGCCATAGAAAAAAGAAAGTTTAAACACGGAGAGGACTTTAAAAAGTTTTATAACCTAAAGGCTAGGGAGGCCCTAGCAATAAATAGAATCTATAAGCTCTACACGATATTCAACTACTTGAGCAGTCAGACCGACCTGGACATAGAGACCCTGACTTTGGCATCCCTTCGGGAGCAGGGAAATCGCCTTAGAAAGCAGGGAGAGGAAGAGTCGTTCGTCATCAAGAAAATCGGAAGGTTGGACCAGGGCATTGAGGAAAACGAGTTCGAGGTAGAATACAAAGACGACCGTTCCGAAAAAATGATAAAAGCCGACCTTGGTAAGCTGGTTAAGTTAGACAAGGACGGCGTCGAGTCTCAGGTAGACGTGAATATTGCAAAGAAGATGCAGGAGGCGATCAAGAAATTGAGCAAGTCCAGCGAGGAAGCAATCAAGAAGGAGGTAGCCGAATCCATAGAAGAAGACGTCAATAAGATAGAAGAGCTGCCCGATACCGAGGAGGGCAGAGAGAGCCTGGAGATAAACTGGAAGCCCCTGATCGATGCTTTGGGCAACAGAGCAGCATACCAGCCTGCAATAGAGAGAAAGGAAAAAAAGGCACCGGTGACAATCAAACCTAACTGTAAAAAGAAGATGACGATAAAGAACAAGCTCCTGACCGCGCTTCGTTCTTGTCTTTTGCCTAGGCTGCAGGGAGGCGAGGTACTCGATCCAGGAGGAGACTACTTTAAGCTATTTAAGTCTCTTGAAAAACAAAACCAGGTCTGGATAGACTTTTCAATCAAGACGGAGATGCCAGACGAAGCGGTCCGGTCTAGCTTCAACTCTGGTGCAAGGCAAAAGGAGAGCGCATCAGAGTCAGACCAGCTAATGTACCTAAAGGTCTGTAGCTCGTGGATAAAACAATACCTTGAGAGCGAAGTAGACTGCGTGCTCAGCGAAAAGGAACAGACTCAAATCACGACCAAGTTGGAAAACATCGTGAAAGAAAAGGAGAAAGAGATAAGAAATTACTACATATCTAAGGACATCAACATGGGTAACTTTAAGGGCATTCAGCTCAAGCCCGACCTTAGGTTGCCGCTCTACACCAAGATAAAGCTTGCAGTGAGCGAGGCAGATCGAATAGCGGAAAGCCCGCTTAGAAACGTTATTAAGGGGCTTGGACAGATCGCGGTAGGTCTCCTTTCTGGGATAGAGGACCGAGGAAATCCGCAGATAGCTAAAAAGAATGCAGACCAAAACCGTGCGATATTCAACGGCATAATGGGAATAATCAGAGGAGGAGTCAGCGCAGTGGGCGGCAAACAGGCAGGTAGGGACTTTGACAAAGGCCTGGAAAAGGTGACCCAAAAGCTAAGATTGGACGCAGTCGGCCTCACCCCTTACAGCAAGGAAGAGGGTCCAAAGTTTTTCAAGTCGGCCGAGGGCAAGACTGGAAGGGAAAGGCCGCTTAGGGAAGACATGCTGTCGATCGCGGATGCCGGCGCGCCTACCGTAAACCCTGAGGTCCCAGGACAGATTCACCAGGTGCCAAGCACGCTGCCTGCCGACGTAGATCCCCTGTTTTTGGCCGGTCCTGGAAAAAAGGAACCCAAGAAGAAAAAGATAGGCAAGAAAGTCCTGTCGTTTAGCGATTTTTTGAAAGACAGGTAACGGGTACGATCCCTTATGCTCTTAATAAATAACATAAACAAATCACGCTATGCCCCGAAATAAAAGAGGAAACGGTGTCACGGAAAGGGGATCTATAGACCAGGCAAGCGTTATCCAGGAGGCAGCTTCCCTCGGTACAAAGACCTCGTACGACACCAAGAAGGACGCGGCGACTGACGGCTTTGACGCCCCAATAAGGGTCGTTGCCACCGAATCTATATTCAACCCGTTCAACCTTTTTAGGTATTCTAAGTTCGGTAAGGCAACCGGCGGCCAAGACGGCCGTGCTGCCAACCCGGGCAACGTCGACTTGGATCCATACAAGTTGAAATACAGCAGAGGCCCAGCCGTTTCTGGGGAAGATTCAAGAACCACCAGTGCAGAACTCAGGAGAAGAATAGCTAACCATAACCCTAGCGCGACCACCTTGTGTGCTTGGGCAAACGATCAGGCCAAAAACGCCCAAAACTCTTCCGGACCGATCTATCCATATCCATACTCGCTGACCGACTTTCTCTGGTGTAAGTACTACGGTAAGATTCCAAACAATCGATTGATAACGCTTAGGCGATATCCGGTGCCGGTGGAGGACAACCTGATGATCGCCAAGCAGAACCTGCCGCTGGTTCCGCTCGCCCAGGCAGTCACCTGGTTTGGAGAGGACACCGGCAACAAGCTTTCCGAGCTCTTAAGCATAAGCTGGGGCCTAAATTGGAAGTCGATTAACGCAACGGTGCAGGACGTTGAGGGAAACGAGATAAAGGCAGAGTCCCTGCTTGACGTCGCGGGGGTAAAGGTCGAAAACGAGACCCTTAGGAAGGCTTTGATAGTAGCGCTAGGCAACGCGCAAAACCCAGGAATGGCAGCCAGCGGACAGGACAAGGCCCAGCAGCAATACGACAGGGAAGCGTACGGGGACAAGGGGCCCTACTGGAACCGGGTGTACGGACCCGTCAACGTGATAAACACTACTTACGTTAGGGAAAGAGGGCTCGATTTTTCGATGGGAAAACAGGGGTTTAGCCTAGACTTTGAGTACAACCTAAGGACTTGGGCAGGAGCAAACCCAAAGATGGCTTTCTTGGACCTGCTCTCCAACTTTTTATCGTTGACCTTTAACACCGCACCCTTTTGGGGAGGAGCAGTCAGGTATTTTCAACAGACTGGTTTTCTTGCGCCCGGGTTCAACACCGACTCCTTTGAGAAGGGGGACAACGTTCAAGGAATAAAGGACCTGGTGGCCGGCGGCGGTGCTCAGCTACTGGGTGCAGCAAACGACCTAAAGAAGTTCGTAAACGACCTGCAGTCCCAATTGGCTCAAGGAGCAAACTTGGAGTCCATAATCGGTAGCATCACCGACTCGAAGGTTGCCCAGGTGCTGGCCGGAGGTAGGCTTGCGCCGCTAGTCCAAAATCCACTACTCATGCGGTCCATGCTGGACGGCAGGGCGGTCGGGGAGTGGCACATGATGATAGGCAACCCGATGGATCCCATCGCCACCATTGGAAACCTGGTCCTAAAAACGGCGAGCGTGAACTTTGGAGAAGAGCTAGGCGAGGACGGGTTTCCAACCACGATGAAGTTTAGTGTCACCCTCGATCACGGTAGGCCCAGGGCAAAACAGGATATCGAATCCATGTTTAACCTAGGCGGAGGGCCCCTCTCCTACAGCCCGCTGGCTCAACCGTCTAGTGCGTTTAACACGCTAGGTGAAAACAACTCGATGAACTCAAACAGTTACTATGGAACGGCGGTCTACCAATCGGCTGCAGGTCCTGTATCTTCCTCGACTCCAAGCGGCACCGACGGGCAGCAACAGTCCCAAAGCACCACCGGTTCCAAGGTCAGCACGGCGGATCCTACTACTCTAGAAAAACCAGGAGACGCAGAGACCAACACTGCCAACTACTTTAGGCCGGCCGTTGCTCGGGCATACGGAGAAAGCTTTGGAAACTCTCCGATACTGCCAAGCTACTTCTTTAATCGAATGACTCGAGACTAAAAAATAAGTAAAATGCTAGTAAGTAAAATAATAACCAAGAAAAAGCAGTTCACGACTGCCCTGGGAGACGTGATCGACGACCTCATCAGCTCTACCTTTAGCTATTCTGAGAGGGCATCGACCTTTGGCCCGACCGTGGTCAAAGAGGAGGAGTCGATGCGACCCGATAAGATGGCGGTTCGACTCTATGCCGACTCCTCCCTATGGGATACCATCTTAAAGTTCAACGGCATATCCAATCCTTTTTCGTTGGCCGCGAACGAGATCCTCTTTGTGCCGGCGATGGAAACCTTAAGAAAGTCGATAAGGGAGCCCAAACTGGTCCCAGAAAAAGGGATGAGCGGAGAGCTCAACGCAAACGAAAAACAGCTGGTCAATCCCAAGACAAACAAGGACAAGAAGATGTTGGAGGCCCTTAGGAAAAAGGTGGGGGAGGTGGTTCCGCCCAACGTAAACAAGACTGGAGTAAAGAACATCGCGACCAAGGACGGCCTAGTCATACTTGGAGGAAACATGACCCAGGCCACGGAAAAAAACTCCTCAGGCTCACTAAGCAGGTCTAGGGTGATAAACAACTTAAATAATTCTAACGGACTCTAAGGATGGCATTTTCACAGCTACTTTTAAAATCACTGGACCCGAAGCTGCCGCTGGTTGAACTCGCAGAGGTAGACGACGACCCCAATAATGCTTCCCTGTCCTTGTTAAAAAAGTCTGAGTCCAAACCGACGACCGCACAGACTTCGGGAAAAAACGTTCCGGTAATAAAGATAAACGGCTTTGCCGTGACTACGATCGAGTCTCTCGTCATAGACGAGACTGGGTTCGTCCCGACGGTCACCTTAAACTTTATAGATCCTGGGGGAGAGTTTAGCGGCAGCACCTTTCCTAAGAAAAACCTAGTGATGAGCACCTACGTTAAGGTAATCAACCAAAAGTTTAAGCCCCTTAGGCAGGACTGGATGATAACTTCGATAAGGTCAATGGCGGCAGACAAAAAGCTCAGCGACACCGCCTCGGTCGACGTAGAATACGTTATCAAGGGCGAGCTGTTCATTCCTAGGCTCTACAACAACACGTCTAAGAGCTATAATGGGTTGACCTCTAAGGCTGCCCTTACCAAGGTGGCAGAAGAGCTAAAGATAGGCTTTGCAGAAAACCCAGCAGCCGACCCGAAGGACACGATGACCTGGATAAACTTTAACACGAGCCCATCTAACTTCATAAAGGACGTTGCGAGCCATGCCTTTCAGGATGTATACTCTTTTTTTACGACCTTCATAAACAAAGAATACTGCCTCTGTTACATCAACGTAAACGACCAGCTGGTGCCTAACGAGGCAGACGACACCTTTATCAACTATTCTAACCTGGAGGCGATAGACACCAATGCTAGGACGAAGGCAGACTCGCCTGAAGGAACGGTTTTTAATTTTCTAACGACCGTCACCTCCAGTAAGAGTTCTCCAAACTATCTGACCAGTCTCACCCTGATCTCAGACCAGGGGCAGATACTAAAGAGCAACGGCTACAAGAAACAGATATATTACTACGACCACGTTTTAAACGCAGAGCCCGCCGAAAGATTCGTCGATTTTTTTGTCGCCCCAAACAACTCCGGCGGGACCCTAAAGTCACAGATACTCTTGCCAGAAAACGAAGGGCTGGATGAGGTAGGCCTCAAGAAGTGGACGAACATAGAGTATGGAAACACCCATCCGCAGTGGAACCTGTCTAGGATACAAAACGACCTAAACCTAAAGGAGCTTGAAAAGATACAGCTCAGGGTCACCATGAATGGGATTAACGTGCAGGTCACCAGAGGATCGGTCATCTCCGTGATAGTGACCCAAAGGGTTGCGCAAAAGCTAAGGAAAGAGTTCGACCAGAAGGACCCAGGAAAGACCCTTGACAACAACGAAAAGCTGGGTGACGAGTCGCCCGACCTTCAGCTCACCGGAAAGTATTGGGTGAGGGCGGCTCGATACTTCTACGACGGTGCCAGTCAAAAGTTTGAAACTGAACTTCTGCTCTCTAGACGGGAATGGCTAGAGTCTAAAAAAATAACCCCACCAAGTGTATAACTTTTATAACGTAACCAGAAACATAAGCAACTTTAGAAGGGGATACGTCACCGATCCTTACGACGAGCCAACCTTCTTGAGCTTTGGGATAGACTTTAATTTCGACGGACTAGAGACCCTGACTGGAGAAAACCACCTATGGGAGAGCCCTCTTTTTGCCAAAGGCAGCACCGCGATAACCCATTCTGCAAGAAGCTACCTAGGCTCCATAGGTAGAAACGACATGGAGGACGCCTTGGGGACCTTTAGGAGCTCACTAGAATTCATAACTGCCAAGGCTCCATGGTATTTTCAGAGCATAACCGGATTGGAAAAGATGCACGAGGCTTCGACCAACATGACCAGCGCTAAAAAATACGATCAGATGCTGACGATCGAGACGCTAGAGGCGGTCGACCTAAGAATAACTCAGCTCGCAAACCTGTATAGGTCCGCGATATACGATAAGGGAGCTCTCTTGGCCAGGGTCCCAGACAACCTAAGGTGGTTCTCCATGAACGTGTACGTCGCCGAGACTAGGAACATTAGGTTTGAGATACCTGGACTAGCTGGAAACGCCGCAAACCTTCTGGGAATAAACACGGCTGCAATAAACGGAGTGGGCAGTCGACTTGCATCAAGCCTTAGCGGGCTTGGACTGGTCGACGACCTGAACAGCACAATCAAACAGTTCGGATACATCAAGTTTAGGTGCAGACAGTGCGAGTTTGATTTTAGCGGGAGCTTCGCAGCCGGTAATAAAATAGAAGTAGGCACAAAGGCCACTGCAAACACCAACTCTTTTGGGATAAAGGTGGGCTATTTTGAGGAAGAGAGCGGATACTTTGATGGGACCAAGCTGTACGACTCTGCCACGCAGAGCGAAATAAACGACCCTTGGGGCTACCGCAACACCATCAGAGACGTGACGAATGCCTTAGAAACGGCGGCAGGCCTTCCGCTGGTTGGAAAGTTTGCAACCAAGGGAATAGAGGCAACCTCAAACGCTCTAAAAAACATAGGAGGACTCACCAATAAGGTGATAGAACCGCTCGCGGGGGTGCTCTATGCCCCAGTAAAAAGAATAGGCGACGTTTATCCAGACCTACAGCGGCCAAGCGCACCGAACGACCTTGGAGACGTGTATCCATAAAACCAAAACGCAATGTATAATATAATAGAATCATGAGCCGCGATCACGATGTAAACGCTAGAGACTTTGAAGACCTGCTGGACAAGCAGTTCTTGGGAATAATCGTCGACGTCAACGATCCTAGAAAGGAGGGTAGAGCAAAGGTCAGAGTAGTCGGCATCTACGACGAAATTCCAGTAGAAGACATTCCTTGGGCCTTTCCTAAAAACCGAGGAACCGTCTTTGGGCAGGGAGGACTTGGAGGAGCGGTCTCGATACCCAAGCTCAACTCGGTGGTCGCCGTGGTCTTCGACAACGGCAATCCTTACTCTCCGGAGTTTTTTTCCTTACAGGAGCTTGCAGAAGACGTAAGGTCTGCCCTAAACGAGGAGTACGAAGGCTCCCACATAGTCCTTTTTGATGGAGACCAAGAATTAAAGATATGGTTCAGCGTAAACAAGGGAGTGACTGTCTCATTGAAGGAGGCAAGCATAAACTTGGCCCCAGACAACCTAATAACGGTAAAGACGAGCAACAAGGTCGTGATTGATGCACAAAACATTGAGTTGGGCAAGGACGCAGTACAGTCGGTGATAAAGGGAGACGCTTTTTTAAGCTTTTTTAACACCCACGCTCACCCATCGGCCGGCGCTCCACCGGCGGTGCCGATGACCAGTGCCTTGTTAAGCAAAAATACGAAAACCAAATAACTATGGCATTAGAAGATCAAACAAAGGCGATAACTGAGCTTGGAAAGCTTGGAGAAAACATACCCGGCCTCGACGTCGACAAGATCGTTGAAAAGCTTGCAAAGACCGATGAGTCGCTCAACAACTATATAAAGATAATAGATGAAGAGAAGCAGGACAACGTGGATAGAGGAATGAGCAAGGAAGAGGCAGAAAAGTCGGCCGACGAGTCTAAAAAGAAGACTCTTGAAACATTCAAGAGCAGCATCAAACCTTCAGTGGAGGAAAACGTGATAAAGATGAAGCAGGAATACAAGATAGCAAAGGAGGCACTAGACTCTATCCCCACCGAAGCAAGCACAGCACTCGCAACTGCGGCCATCCCTCCAGCGATATCTGCCCCGCCCTCTGTTGCAAACCCTCTCTACACTCTGGCAATGGCGACCCAAACCAAAAAGTCTCTACTTAAGACGATCACCATTGTGGTCTCTGCCCTGACTAACGTGATGATGATTGCAAACAAGCTAAAGTTTGAACTGCCACCTACCGTCGTTAACCTAGTAAAGGCGCTTGGGATTGCAACAGCCGCGCTTTCCTTCATTCCTGGATAAAACTAGACTCTGTACAGGTTTTCAATCCCTTCATAACGATAGTACTTGTTGAGCAGAGATTCGGGGTGCACCGAGACTATCTTTTCCCTAGGTATAGGTAGCTTCTTAAAGTTTTCAAGGACGAGCTTGAACCGACGGTCGTACCATTCCTGACCGTGTTGATTTAGGGCAGAGTAGTCCAGCTCCTTCCAAAAGTGGCTTGGGTTGCTCCAGCGTAGCGAGACGCCGGCCACATAGAAGGTGACATCTATCCCTTTTAGGTACTGTGTCCTAAAGAGGGCCATTGCAGTGGTCACCGAGTCGGGAAAGCTGTTCTTTTTCTGTCGGTTGTATACCTTTAACCAGTTAGGAACGGCTAGCTGTTGGCTTCGTGGGTGCAGAAGCCAGTCACTGCTAAAACACTGGGACTTTGAACTCAGGGCCCTAACTGCATCCGGTAGCTTTGCAAGCTCCCTTAGGATCTCACGATCGTTAAAAAAGAAGTAGTTAGGTATGTGTTTTAGCCAGATCCGGTTTACCCCTAGGGTCTTTATTTCAGGGTCGAGCCTTGAAAAGGCTATTTCATTGATCTGTGGGTCGTTGCCCAATACCAGGATCCTTACTGGTCTAGCCACGTCTTAGCGTTTATTGCCTTATCGTCAATAAAGACATCGAATGCAGGTTTTCCAAACCTTAACTCGTGATACTTTACTCCGTTTTGTGAAAGCTGATGCTCGGTCAACGATCGCCAGTTCCTGCCAGTCACCGTTCCTCGAGCCGTCCATAAAACTATGCGGTGGCCCTCTTCATACAGGGCATTGACCTTTTCGATTGCCCTTGGAATAGCGATCGCGGTGTAGTAGTCTTCCTTGTTTACCAGCTCAAAAAGAGTGTCGTCTATGTCAATAAAGTAATTCATCTAGGTCTATGCCTTTTTCTTTTTTGTATTCTTCCCAAGCAGAGGCCCCCATCATGTCTGGAAAAAGCTCTCCCTCGTTGCAGGACTCCCTAACGTATAGCTTGCCTGGAACGGAACACCCGCAGTATTTGCAGTAACCTAGAGACACACAATCGTTTCTACAGACCCAGCTTCGATAGACGACCTGCTCCTTTTCATGGTAGGGCAGAAGGTCGATGTGATCGCCCAGCATCTTAAGGTTTCCCTCAATAAACTGCATCACGTTCTTGATGGTTATTTTTTTAGGCATCCTATTTCTTTTTTTGTTTCTTCGATTTTTTCCCCAAGCCACCTTATTTGCCAGCCATCTAGGTAGGCCGACATCACGAGCTCTAGCTCCAAAAGTTTCAAGTATTGCTCCAACTTCCTTAGCATTTTCCTCTAAGGGTTTTTCTTTTTTCAAGCTCAGACGGTAGGACTTTTCTAGCGCCATATCCTCCACGAGAGGACTCTATGTCACGTATGCTCTTTACCAATTTAATCAGTCCTTGGGGTTCAACTGAGGCCATCTGATCGCTACCCCAAAGGGTGCGATCCAGAGTTATGTGGCGCTCTATCCAGGTGGCTCCAATCAGGGCAGAAGCAACGGTCGTCATAAGACCAAACTCGTGACCGGAATAGCCGACCTCAAACTTTCTATAAAACTCGTTAGCGATATGCTTTAGGTAGGTTATGTAGTCTAACTTGAGTTCAGAGACTGGGGCAGGATAGGTAGAATTGGTGTGGAATACTACTCCAGGCCGAGCCGTGGCAATCGCTTCGTCTATCTCTGACTGTGTGCTCATCCCAGTAGAGATCAATACTTCGTCGCAGCAGTCGTTTGCATAGGAGAGGAGGTCTAGATCGGTTATTAGAGCAGACGGAATCTTTACCATCACTCCGTTTTTTCCATTAGGCAGGGCGGTGTAGTACCTTCTCATAAAATCCACAGAACCCTTGTCCCAGACCGAGGCAAACCAGTGTATTCCCCTTAGCCTACAGTAATCATCGATCTCGTCGTATTCTTTTTCAGAGAGCTCGATGTCCTTTTTGTATTGTAAATATGTGGTCTCCTCCCTTCTCCAAGGAACGAGCTTGGGCTTTTCTTTTTCTGCCTCCGGTACACAGACGTCCGGTGTCCTCTTTTGGAACTTGACGTAGTCGCAACCTGCTACCTTTGCGACGTCTATCAAGGCCTTGACGTTTGAGAGAAAGAGGGAACGGTCTCTACCGTATGCATAGTTTAGGCCTATCTCTCCAATGATTTTTACTTTTTCCATTCTTCATGAGGTATTTTAAACAGGTTTTCACAGGTGACCAAGCGAATTTTACCTAGGGCTGGAAATATTATCTTTTTAAAGTCTAGCTCTGGTCTGCTGTGGGTTGCTCTTTTTATGTTTTCGATGAGGGTGTCCGCGTTAGACCTCTTGAATATGGCTCTAGTCGTGGCCGCGTATTTGGTCTTAAGGTCCTTTCTTATCGATTCCATGTGATGCATGGTTATTTTTTCTGCATTAAATTCATGGGTAGTAGTCACCGGGGAGGCGATTCCTCTAGTGGGATCGCACTTAACGAAAAACCGACTAGTCATGAAAGAGGATTCGCTTATCTTGCAGATAAACGGTACCCTAGAAGGATCGTATCCTCGGTGTAAGGTAGGTAAGTTCACGTAATTTATGAACCGAACGGCAGTCAGACCGTAGTCGTTTTTTTCTATTTCCGACTTTGCAGCAGCAAACTGGTCCTCCTGGTAAAACTCGTCCACGTCCATGCACAAGTAGTGAGTGCAGCCCTTTTTTAGGGCGCTTTTTAGCCCAAGCTCTCTCTTTTTTTTCTCATAGCTCTTGGCCTTACCGATTGAATTGGCCAGTGCGTTATTTAAAGGAACAAAATCTACGAATCGCGTGAGCTCGTCTATCACGCCTCGCATCTTTAGTGAGTTTAAGGTTATCAGGTCCTCAGGCTTTAGCGGATGGCCGAACCACGAGGTGTTTTGATAGATGACTTGCACGTAGTCTACGTGTTTTCTTATCTGCTTGATTGAGTGTTCTAACAGCTCGATTCCGTCAAACGCTATGTACGATACTCCTAGTTTCATTACTTGATTATGTTAGTTTGGTCTGGTCGCATTTCATTTCTCTCCAATATCGTTGCTTCCAGTACCCTGCTTGGAGTGGCATGTTTCTTCATGTACTTTAAAAGTGCGTTAGTGTCCTTAGGAAAGCAGGAACCTCCATAGCTCAGCATCCCGTCTGGTCCAGGAACCTGGGTATGCATTGGGTTTATCCAATCGTTTGCAAGCATAAGATCTTTAACTGTTTCGTAATCGCAACCCATTGCACTACAAAGGAGATAGACCTCATTAAAGAACTGCACCTTTACCGAATAGAAGGAGTTTGCAAATATCTTCATGCTCTCAGACTCGGTCGAACTGCAGACCGATAGCTTTGCGTTTGGATAGTATTTTGAGTAAAAGTCTATCGCGTAATTAAGCTGATATTCTTCGCAGGATGGACCGGCGCCAAGAACTACGTGAGACTGGTTATCGAAGTCCTCAAATGCAGTACGTTCTGTTAAAAATTCGGGATTGTGCACAATCGAAAGGTTTGTAAATTCCTTTGAAAAGTTAGCAGTGGTCTCCGGCTCGACCGTGCTCTTTAATACGACAAGTCCCTTAAAGCCATTTAAAGAAAAGAAACTTAGGGTCTCAAAAATAGCTGACTTGTCGTATTCTGAGACGCTTTCCCGGTATGGAGTAGGTAAGGCTAAAAAAGCTATGTCTGAGTCTAGACAAGATTCTAGAGAGCCTATTTTTTTAAATTTATCATAACCGTTGAGCTGTTTCACCTTTTTTTGTTTAAAGCTTTCAAACATGGCAGAGCCCACAAAACCTAAACCTATTACCGAAACTTTCATTTTATTGTTTTGTTATTTTTAAATAGCGTAAACTCAGTAAGGTCCCGGTATCCGTTTACCTCTTGTAAATCACTGTTGTGTTCTGGGTAGTTTTGCATTAACGCAAGTCCATGCGCAGCCTCTTGAGGAGTCATATACATGTTCCAACCGATGCTTGAGATATCGTCTTCTTTATAGAAATTTTCGCTCCTGCCTTCGTATCTTGCCTTTTTAAACCACTCAACTGCATCTAGATCACTGGTTAATATTGCTCCACCCTTTCCTATTCCTAGTTTTTTCTTAATATGAAAAGAAAGGCACATAAAGCTTTCGGGTATGTACATATTTGAAGTAAATCTCTTTGCCGCATCATATATAGGATATGGAGAAAGCTGATATACGCCGGTCCATTGATTAGCCTGAACACTACAGTCAAATACGACTTCGCCACCGGCTTGTAATATGCTCATAGGAACTGAAAGATATGTGTGTGATGGGATAGTTACTTCTTTTACCTTTAGGTAAGTGCAGCACAAGAATAGTGCACTGGTACAACTATCGACTGCGACTGCATACTTTGATCCAGTATATGCAGCAAGTTCGTCTTCGAACATTTTAACTATCTTATAAGGATTGTGTATTTTAGTAGGCATAAATTTAATTATTTTTTTCGTTCACCTATTTTTTTAGCTGGGCTACCTACGTAAATTCCCCAAGGTTCTAGGTCCTTGTTAACAAAGCTGTTTGCACCTATTACTGCGCCTTCACCTATTTTAACTGGCATTATTACGCTTCGCGCGCCTATGTATACGTCGTTGCCTACTTCCAAAACACCGCCAAGAGTTTTAGTCGCGCCTTCGTGCAATCCGTCTACCATCATTAAGCCTTCTGCATGAGAATACGTTGCAGATAAAAAAACTGTTCCTGGTCCAGTGGAAACCCTATCGCCTAGCACAGTTAAGCCTCCTCCCCAAAAGGTAGTGTGAGGTTGAACATCTGTGTTTTTGCCTATTTTAACTCCAGTACCGCCAAAAATGAAGACGAAATCCCCAATTCTGCAATCATCGCTGAGTTCAACAACTTGAGGTAATACTATTTTTGCCATAGGGTAGATTTTAACGCCACTGCCGCATGACTTTAATTTTTCTTTTACGTTTTCTCCCATAAATTCAAGACCTTCTAGTTTTTCCATATTCATCAAACATTTTTTTTCTTTTTTCTATTAAGAAATTGAATTTATTAGATTCTTTTTCTTTTTTGTAGTCAATTATCATTTTTTTAAAATTATACTTTGGATTCCACTTTAGTTCTAGTTTTGCTTTACTGTTGTCGTACACAAACTGATCTATAAAATTTGTTTTTTCGGGAAAGAATAATAACTCAATGTTATCGTTTTGGCTAAACACCTCAATTATAGTTTTAACTTCTTCTAAGAGAGTCAAAGAATAACCTGAAGATATGTTATATAGCCCTTTTGCGGAATCTGAAGCAATCGCACAAATAAATGCTGAAACTACGTCTTTAACGTATATTATGTCTCTACCTATGTGTGGATCTCCCCAAATCTCTATTGTTTTGCCTAAAACGGCGCTATCAATAAAGGTTTGAAAACCGGTACGTATTGGAGTACCGCCTTTAAATATGTCTAAGTGCGGCCCGTATCCATAAACGGGAGGGAGTCTAAAAACTATTGAATTAACATTATAGCTTTCGCTATAATGTTTTACGCATTCGTGTGCGCAACTTTCAGATATGCTAAACATTGAGTATTCACCAAAGTATTCTTGTGAGATTCCGTCTGACTCTTTTATTTTGCTTATTTTTCCCCAATGTCCCGATGTGTTTCTATGAGACATTGCATAAATTATCTTAGGAATATTTTTATTTTTACAAAATTCTAGAACATTAAGAGTACCAACGGCATTGATATCAAGGTAATCTTTAAGCGAATGCTTGATCGGATTGTAATTAGAAGGCTGCAGTGCAGCAAGCTGTATAACCGCTGCACAGTCAGTACTGTCTATCTCATTGAATTTTTTAGAATCTCGTAAATCTAATTGCAAATACTCTATTTTTTTATCTAAATAATAATCAGAAAGCTCATCATCTAAATCTATTGCCAATACCTGATAATTTTTATTTAGTAGAGAATCAATTAGGTAGGTTCCGATAAAACCAGAAGCGCCGAAAATAATTATTTTATCTTTTTTCATTGTATTTTAAGTAATTTTTAGAGTTAGGACCGACATTAAAGATTAAATCTAATATGCTGACGTTTCCAATAAATGAACCGAATCTTTGTTGATATTCTAAATAACCTGAATAGTCCATCCATATCACATTTATATTATTTGATTTAAACAGTGCGGTATCTAAATAGCAAGACGCGGCTGGACCAGATATGTATGTGTTTGCATTCAATTTTGTGCAAGCATCAATTAGCTTTGAATTTCGATCACCGACCAAATTTAAGTCAGTTGAATCTATTATTTTAGTGTCTATCAGTAAGATCTCACATATTTTTTTAATCAGGTTGACGTTTAAGTTAGACAAAGAAGTAAAATTTTCGTATGTTTCAAATATTTCGTCTTTATACTTTTTAAAAAACGGAGACTTAGAATAATTTAAAGTTAGTGCTTTTATGTGCTTTTTTTCCCAGCCATTCGGCATAGTTAAAATTTCATTTATTTTTTGATGAAGAGACTCTCTTCTTACTGGAACAGTTAGCCACGATGGGCCGTTTGCAGTTTTTATCAAATTACGATTTCGCCAGTCATTCTTGGTATATTGCACTTCGTCATAGATAACAAAAATGTCAGCTTTCGCAATTAGATCAAAATATCCTCTCCATGGAATATAATTAGATTGGCATATAGCAACTCTATTCATTAAATTTAATCATTTTTCCAAAATTCTAAGTCGAGCCACTCTGGTCCAATAAATGAATTTATAGTAGTAAGCGAAACGTCTTCTCTTACTTTACCTACAAATTGTGACTCTATTTTTATTAAATCTATTAAATCTTGAGTATTAGAATATTCAATAAAGTTTCCAAGATTACTATGGCCCTTACCTATTGTTTTTCTACCCATTGTGCCTAATTCAAACATAGTTGTACAGCCGCCTCTAGGATTGGGCTTAATATACACAAAGCACTTTTCATAAAAATTACTAATTAACGATTCTTGAGACTGATTATTAGTGTGGAGTATTGAACTCGGGCCAAAGTTTTCAGATAGGATTGGTGCGATATCATTCCATTTATAGTAGTCATCTTTTCCGCTATCTATTCCACGATAAACGTATATTTTATCACCTAATTTAGACGGTTTAAAAAGTGAATAATTTTTAACTGCTAAATGTAATTGCTTGTGCTTGATTTTATTATCATGCAAGTATTTTGAAAAATGGCCAGGATAAGCAAAAGTAAACGATTTGCCTGAATCAACTAACGATTTAACGAGATTGATAGATTCAGTACGAGTTAAATCGGAACCTCCAAAAATAACAATTGAAGTAGAACGATGTTTTTTTAAAACTAGTCGATCTGATTTAGTATACACTCCAAAAAATACTGATGGAAGGTTTGGGTCAAAATACTTTTTTAATTTCCAGTGATTCCTAAAACCTTCTCCAAAGTTACGTTCTACGCCTTCTGAAACATAGACTTGACTAATTTTCATAAACCATTGATTTTATTTTTTTGTATTCGATAGTAGTTTGATTTATCTCATACATATTTTTACTCAGTTTAGAAAATGAAGTGATATTGGTTTCACTTTTAATATCGCAACAGATCCCGATATCTTTAGCGTAAAAGGTTATTTTTTTAATATCTGATAACTTATTAATTTTAGTATTCATACTAGAATCAAGTCCTTTATTTTTATTACTACCCCATAGGCTATAATTTAATTTTTTAACAAGGCGACTAGATAAGCATCGACCTAATCCAATAGTTTCTCCTTTTCGAATAGGCTGAGAATAGCCCGGCCAATAACACAGTTTATCAGTAAGAATATTGTAAACATATAGATCCAGTATTCCTATAAAGTCATAGCCTTTTATCATATATTCATGATATTTAGCTAGTATCGACTCGTCTAATATATCGTCTGAGCCGATTATTACAATGTAGTCAAAGTCCATGGAGCTACACAATGAACTACCATAATTCCATTTATTTGATACTGGTCGATTGTCATGATTATGATAAATGAAGGAGCTATGATCTTTAAATACGTCATAATTACTATTATCGCTATCGATTACGATATTAACAAACTCAAATAAGTTTTGAGTTTTATTTTGTACAGCTAGTAGATTATCTCTAAAAATTTTAGTGATATGCGGTCTATTCCAGGTACAAGTTAAAAATATTATTTTAGGTTTATTCATTGTATGTCAAATTATTTGATAGTGGGAAAGAACGATGTATTTTTATCTGATGTGATTCTAGGCCTCGACTGTTTTTATTTTATCATTTTGTATTTTTTTAAATATTGAAAATCAGGTAGCTTTGGCTCCTTTCTAGACTTAGCTAGCGTCCTAACTGTTGATCTATACTCGCTATTCATCCCATACTTTCGGTTAGAAGTCAAACTTGCGTTGTGAATTCTTCGTAAAAAGGTGGTCTTATTAGATAAAATTGGGGAAAGGCCGTTCAGCTTTAATCTAATTTTTAAATCGCTGTCTGCTCCGCACCTCCAACCCGCAAATCCGTTTACTGCTATAAGGTCAGGCCGGTTAAGGGTGATTACTCCATCTGGATTATAGGTCCTAGTGACATTGCTTTTTTCACCTATGAAATTAGAGCCTCTAGAAATGACAAACGAATTTTTACTAATCAGAGAAACGCTATGTTCTATGAAGTCAGGTAACATAATGTCGTCTGCTCCAAACACGGATATTATGTGACCTTCGCTTATATTAAATAGAGTATTAAACATTAAATAGGGTCCAAAGTTTTTAGAAGAATATAGAACCCTTAGGTTTTTTATCGAATCCATAAATTTAGTGACTGTGTTTAACGTGTCTAAGCATCCATCTATTCCTAAGAGTATCTCATAACCATCAAAAGACTCAAAATAAGACTGGCTTGCTATAGAATCGATACACTCTTTTATGTAATCAGAGGCCCGATATGCTGAAACTATCACAGATATTTTTTCTTTCACGTTATCTGACTTTATTTTTAATAAGTTTACGGTACTTGTTTTTTTCAGAAGTTCTCATTAAGTTGTACTCAGAATAGAGGTATTCTTGATTTAATATAGGGCGACCTACTCCTCCAGGGTTATACCTATCCATTTGCACTGCATATTCTGGAACAGTAACGTATTGTTTTTTTCTAATTAATTTTGTCTTGTCTGCTCTATTGCAAAAGGGACCAGCAAAATATCCCATTTTGACATCCTTGGGCATATAAAACTTATTAGCGGCCAAATAGAGCTCACGACTAACTATGCTTGCGCCTAAACCTGTTGCTTGAATCTTATGTACTCTATCATTTATTTTGGAAGATTGAGTATATCTCTTAAGTTGAGGAATGTTAAAAAAAGTAACTATCCCACAATCTTTAAATTCTCTAAATATTTTTAGAGATTCTTCGTCCCATCCTCGGTGAAACCAGATATCATCACACGCCATCACAAAATAGTCTGAAGAGGTCGAATCAATTACTTTATTGAAAGTTAAGGAGCTTCCTAAATTTTGAGAATTAATCGTTACTGAATGTATTTTTCCTAAATCTTTCATTTTAAGAAGCCATTCATTAGTTCCATCAGTGGAGTTATCTGAAATCACAAAAAGTCGATAATCTACTTTAGTTGATGCGAGGATTGACCACACACAAAGTTTAAGATATTCTAATCTATTATAAGTAGCAATACAAATGTCTAAGCTATTAATTTTTTCCATTATTATTTAATTCTACCAATTACTGATATGTTATTTTCGTGTATTACCCACTTAACATAACCTTCAGGCAAAGTTATTATGTTAGGAGTTATTTGATACATTTGCCCATGCCCCTTCTCAAATATGTGTTTTTTTACATTACTTTGACAAATTGACAGAAACATTGAGCATCTCCTTTCGTGGTATTTAGACATAGTTAATTCTTTACCCGTCCTGTATATTAGTTTTTTGGGTTGTGCTTGAACTAAAAAAACATCGTATTTTTTAGAATTAACCAAGTATTCCTCCTGTATTTTCTGAACGTAATTCGGAGCCATCCAGTCATCACAATCGTGTCGAGTCTGTATGTTTACTCCTTTTTCTATTAAGTAGGAGCGACATGAAACTGAACCAAACATAGGAACAAAAGGATAACTAATCTTATCCCTTATGATTTCGATATTAGAATCATTTGTAATGATGATCCACTCGAAATCCTTCACAGTCTGTGAATTCAGTGCAGGGACCAAGATATCCTTAGTCACCTTTAGGTATTCCTTCAACCTGGGAAGGTCTCTAAAATTCATTCTAGTGATTATTGCGTGCTTCATGAGATTTGGTCTAATTCAGAGACAACCTTGAGTATAGGAATACTCCAGTCTGCCATGTTTTTTATTTTAGTGTTTATTTGGGACCTAACTTCTGATTTATATCCGGTTTTAGGGTTTTGTGTTAAGCTTTCTGAATGAACTCGTCGGTAGAAGAGAGCAAAGTTAAAGACTACGTCTTGTATCCCATTGCGGCTACACCTCTTCATGAATTCAGTGTCTGCTCCACAGGGCCAGTTCTGAAAACCTCCGACTTTGTTGAAAAGGCTTTTTGAAATGAAGAAGACGCCATGTGAGGGCTTTGCATTAGGCGTCGATCTTCTGGTTGGATTTTCTCCATGGTTGAAATTTATGTATTTAAACCTTATCGGTCTAGTCTCATTTTTTCTTTTTAGAAGAGAAGATACCATTGAGGGTAACATGATATCGTCCGCATCAAAAAACAGTAAATTATCGTGCTTTGCCTTCTCGCTTATGCTATTTCTCATTACGTATGCGCCCAGCGAAACCTTTGAGTAAAATATAGTGAGATTAGGGTATTTGTGTCGTATCTGTTTTAGCTTGGCTAGAGTAGACTCACAGCTATCTACCCCTACCAATATTTCCATATTTGCAAGAGTCGTCTGCTTAGCTATTGAGTCTAAGCAGGCTTCTATATAGTCGACTGCCTTGTACGCAGGTATTATTATTGAAACCTCAGAATTTTTTTCAGCTTTTTCTAACTTAATGGTCGATTGCATGTAAGTAGTCTCTTCCGAATGCCTAGCTCTACCCTTTTGGTTAGGTAAAATCGCCTTAGCGGCGATTAGCTTTATAAGTCTAGCCTTGTGTAGCCAAAGCTGATTTATTTTAGTATAAAGAGGGTTATTGAAGATCTTTTCTTCGAAGTGTAAACAAGCGGTTTCTTGCAAAACAGATTTAAGCTTTGTAAAATATCGATCGGGATAACTAGAAGAGATGCATATTTTAGAAGACTGAATTATTTTTACAGAACCTGCTTTCTTGAGTTCACTTAAAAAAGCGGAATGGATCTTTCTCTTAGAGAAGACGGAGGTCTCTTCTATCAAAAGATCGCAGATGCAGGACAGGACTGAATATCTTTCCACCTCAGAACTTATGTAAAAAATTGAAGAGGAGTCTACAGTTAACGCTTGTGAAAAAGAAATTCCTGGAGAGTCGGTGATAAAACTTATGTCTGATAAAAAAAGGGAGCGTTGTGATAAGTAGAGCAGGTTTTCGTCTAATAGAAATACGCCAAGTTTTAAAAGATCTAACGAGTCGGCCTCAGGATCTCTGCTCCTACTTTTTATTGAATCGAGCGTTTTAGATATCAGTAAATCTTCCGAAACGTTTAGTATTTCGGTCTTTGAGTAGATTGCTGCTATCTCAGAAAAAGTTTTTTTTGTGATTGATTTTTCTGAAAGAGTCAACAGGTATACTGTGCCTTTAAACCACTTATTTTTTTCTATAAAGGAATAAAGGCTAACTTTGGTATGCATGGCCGTCTCCTCAGTCAACTCGATCGCACAGCACATCTCAGTTTTCATCGATCCTTAAAAGGTCTTTTTTATAGTCCACGTCTACCTTGTCCCCTATTTCCCAAAAAAGGGTTTCTGAATTGTAAAGGTTGTTGTTTAATTTATTTATGCTATTCGGTCTCAGCAAAACCACAAAATGGGATATTTCAAAACATTTTAAGTAATCCTGCCTACGATATAGGTCGTGCTCAATTATCTGTTTTCCCCTGTGACCAAGGTCATACATGCACAAGAACGGGTCGGACTTTGTTGCCTTCTTGCACAACAGGGAACTCACGGGCATTGCCCTCTCCATGTAGGAATAGAAGGAGACAGCCGCTTGCACGTCTGACCACTCCCTCTGGGGATAGGTCAGATAGAGCAGAGCAACGAGCTCGTCCCCCAGCGCCTCGATCTCCTTAAGAGCATGGATCATGACCTCTTTCATCGATGCGGCGTCGGTTGCCAGCTCTTTAGGCCTATCGATGACCTTGAAGCCAGCCTTTTCTGCAAGCCTAGCGACCTCGGCATCGTCCGTTGTGACATAGACTTTTTCTCGTTCTGTCTCTGGAATAGACTTTGCGGTATGGCTAAAAAGCTCCCTGTTTTTGTGAGGAAAGCCCTTAGAGCCTTCCCTAGCGGGAATGACTATCTTCATAACTCCTTAAATTTTTGTAGGCTCAGCCTTGGAATCTCGATCAGGCTCGTCTCGCTTAAGTTATAGAGGAAGGACCCTCTCTTGCTGAGCTCAGCGACCATCATCTGATATGCGGAGTTCAGCCTTCTGAGGTAGTTTGCCTTAATTAAGGGATGGGAGCCGTCCTTTGTGTTATAGAAGTGGCCGTTAGTAAAATCCACACCGATCAAACCTATGTTTTTAGCACCCATCTTGTAAGCAAGGCCGACTGCCACATATGGTGAGTTTAAGAAATGATCTATTTTAGACTTGCTGTCTAGGTTGCGAAGCTCCTTTGAACCAAGCTCAAAATGGACTAGGCTTGGGTGTCTCCAGCCCTTGACGCAGGTGAAAAGGTGCTTTGCTTTGGAGTTTTGAACCAGGTCCTTGCGGCTCCCATAGAATCTTCCAGGATGGTCGGTGACTAGTAAATAAGTGGGATCGAACATTGCAGACACGTCGTTAACTCCAATCGTTATAAAGTCTTGATGACAGTGCTTGATTTTTTCCAGGGAGGTTCCACAACCGCAGACGATTATCTTTTCGCCGTCGTGTATTTTCATGAAGTCCTTAAGGTTCTTTACCAATCCCAAAGTAGAACTTTTTTCTATTATACAATATAATATAGAATAGTTTAGAAAAAAATCCAAGATGAATGGATCATTACTCTACTTTAGGAATCGGCCGTAACTCGTCGATAGAGGATATAAAAAAGGCCTATCGAGTATTGGCCAAGAAGTGGCACCCCGATAAAAACGGAGGAAGCCGGGAGGCCGAGGAAAAGTTTAAAAAGATCACGGATGCCTACTCTATACTCTCTGACTCTGAAAAGAAGAGGGAGTATGACGCAACGATAAACGGAAGACGAACCGAATTCAAGTTTAGTTTTGATGATTTCGTGAACGAGTTTTCTGGCTCTGGGTTTAACGACTGGAGAAAAAGGGCAAACGGTCGCACAAGGAAAACCCAAGGAAAACCCAACGTTGCGCCAAACCTAGAAAACCTGGACATCACAGTCGAAAAGAGCTTGAAGCTAAGGGAAGCGATGGTCGGAACCAAGGTAGAGATCTCTTTTTTTAGAAGAAAGATAGGCTACGACGAGCGACTAAAATATTTTTTAGAAAAAGAGGAGAAGACGGTTAACTTTGATTTTGATCTAAAGAAAACGCCGGTCGTGATCAAGAAGGAAGGGGCGCAGTACTGGACGTCTGTTCGACTTTCTAAGCTTGGTCACGAGGAAATGTACTCGGCTCCAGACGCTTGGGGAGAGATCGAGGCAGTGCCGATAATGGGGGACGTGATAATTAAGATCAGGCTAGAGACCGATCCTTACGTGACGTTAGATGAAAAAAACATAATCCATAGGCTGGAGGTTCCCTTTGTTGGTGCAATACTCGAGAACGAAAAGGTAAAGGTCGAAGCAGTCAACGGTAAGAAGTACGAGGCCAGCCTAAACTACCCTAAAAACCTAAGCGCCATAGAGTTTTCCATATCTGGGGAAGGGCTTGCCTTGACTAAAAACGAAAGAGGAAAATACGTGGTAAAGATAGAGGTGGTAATGCCTCAAATAGAAGAAATGTCAGAGGAGAATAAAAACAAGATAAAGGAGCTATTAGAATACCAAAACCATAAAACTTAGAAAAGCTGACGTTGTCTTTAATAAATAATAAAAAATAATAGGCTTTGTCAAACTTGAATTCAGCAAAAAACGGTTGGTTACTCATAGTAGAAAACGTTGGGCAAAAGTTGCAAGTACAGAATGCTGCTCCGGGCGCTACCATCTTGGAGGGAGTCTGCGCCATCTTTGGCCAGATGAACAATAACCGCAGGGTTTACGAAAAGGAGGAGTACCTTCCTCACCTGACCTATTTAAACGAGAAGATCTCTAAGAGGCAGTTGGTTGGAGAGCTCGACCATCCTCAAAACTTTGAAGTCTCCTTAAAGAACGCATCTCACATAATAGAGGCACTAAACTACGACGGTGGCAGCAGGGTAAATATCCGGCTCAGGATCCTGGAAAACACGCCAAACGGTAGGATTGCAAAGGCGCTCATCGACGGAGGAGTACAGCTTTCGGTCTCTTCTAGAGCTGCAGGCCAGGTAAACGAGAGCGGAAAGGTACACCTACAAAGAATCTTTACTTACGATCTTGTAGGGGAACCTGGGTTTACAGAAGCGGTACTTAGGTCCGCAAAGTCAGGGGTAAACGAGTCGCTCAAGCATAATTTCTCGATGGTTACCGAAAGCTATAACACCCTTAAGGCCAGGTCGATAATAAACTCAAATAATCTGGTGGACATATCAGAAAATTTAAACTTTGCGAATAATTACAAAGTCTATAAGATAAATAATTTAGAAAATGGTTCAGGAATCTCGTTCCAAGAACCAGCTAAGACACAAAAAAATAACAAGAGCATGTCTAATTTTGTAACACAGGAGCAAATGAATAAATATTCAGAAGTTCTTAAATCACAATTTAGCGGTCTTAAACAAGAATTAAGAAAACATAAGTCTATTCTTGAGTCCGCAAATACCTCTAGTTCCGAGTCTAAATTAGTAGGATTCGTTAACTATTTAGCTGAACAGCTTGAGGGAGTTGTGAACTATGCTGATTACTTATCTTCTAAATTAAACGAGTCAATCAAATACACTGAGCACGTAGCGGATACTACAAACAACAGCATCGAATACTCCAGTTACTTGGGTGAAAAATTAAACCAATCGGTAAATTATCAAGAGTATTTGGCTGAGAAGTTAAACGATAACATCAACTACTCAGAGTACTTGAAAGAAAACCTAAACTCTTCCATCAAGACTCTTAACAACTCTGTAAAATACCAAAACTACTTGGCAGAGGAGTTAGATAAAGGATTACAGTACACTGAATACATTGCTGAGGGTGCAAACAGAGGAATAGAGTTTGCTGAATACCTTGCAGAAAACATAAATGCGAACCGTGAATACGCACAGTATGTGGCTGAAAAGCTAGATCAAAACATAGGATACTCTGAGTACATCGCAGAATCACTAAACGGAGGAACGGTAGTCGGAGGAAGAAACGTGCTCGGCGGAGTTGCCGGCTTAAACGAGTCTACCTCGATCAATCACCTGATCTCTAAGGTAGACGCAGTAATCACAGAAGTCAACAGTTCTTCAGCTAAAGCAGTTCTTGAAAGCAAGTATCCTTTCTTAAAGGTAATGAGCGAAAAAAACAAGAAGTCTTTTCACGGATTAGACACAGAGAGCAAGCAAGCGATAGTCGAGGCGCTCAACGGATCCTTATGGTTCAACGAAAACGACGTATTAGGAATAATGGAAGCAGTCCTTAACCACAAAAACCAAAACGTTCCCAACTACATCAGATTTATGCCGGTAGAGTACAAGACGCTATGGAACAAGATGAACGAGAGCGAGAAAAACAGGATCCACGCTAAAGCTCAGCTATACTCAGTAAAAACTCCTTATCAGGCCAAAGCGTTTTGGGACGAGATGGACCTTAGAGGAGTACAATACAGAATCGAAGAAAGCAAACAACAAAATAAATTAAAACAACTCAACGAAAGCCAAAGTACAGAAGGCCTAATACCTGTAAATCAGGTTGTTGAGATGCAGAGAGGCTACTCTCAAGGTTACCTACAAAGTCTACAGAGATCTGCAGATCTTAGAAAGTAACAAAAAATAAAAAAATCATTTTAACAAATGGCACGTACAAAAATTTTCAGACGCTCAAGCGATAATCGTTTGGCAAACACCTGGAAACCAATCTTGGAAGGATACGGAGCAGACGTTACAAAAACTCCATGGTTAGCCGAGTATGCTCACAACCATGCGATCTTTGATAACGCTACTCCATTGTTCGAACAGACTACTCCTGGTGTGTTTTTACAGACTCCTGGATCCCTTGGAGGATTCATGGGCAACCCACAAGCCCCTACGGCTTCTCAAACCCCGTTCTCAAGCGGTCTTAAGAACGCCTACTCTGACTCTGGTTCAGGTGACAAGTTTCCATCTTTGTTACCAGTAGCGATTCAAGTAGCGGCTAAGACTATAGGTTTCGACCTAGTTCCAGTAATCCCTATGGATTCTCCAGTAGGATTCCTTCCTTACTTGGATTACTTATATGCAGGCGGTAGAGTTTCTGGTTCTGAGTTTGAACCTTACATGGTGAAAATCGTTGGCTTAAGCGCAACGGACTTCCCAAATGCAGCTTACGGTGACCCCGTTACATTTTCAGCTGCTCCTACTAATGCAGACTTTGTTGGATTCTCTCGTGTAGACGGTACGGCAATCATTAGAATCGTAGACGACGGCGGTTCTACTAGCCCACTTGCTACTGAGTTGAACGGTGATACTCTTACCATCGGAGGCGACACTTCACCAGCAATCGCCGCTGCAGACGTACAGTTAGTATCGGCTTTAGAAAACCACATTTCTGGTTTCACCTCGGTTTCTGATAACGACTACGTAAACCAGACTCCTGGAACCCAGTTCAGCGGATCTTACCTTCCTACTACAGGAGACGTCCCTCGTGGAATGTCTCGTGAGTCTGGTGAAAACTCTAGATTCCGTCAAATGGGTCTAAGAATGTTCACCAAGTTTGTTGAGGCTAGAACTGATCAAGTTTCTATCTCCGCAACGGTTGAGCAGATCCAAGACTTGAATAGAGTATGGAACTACGACGTTATCTCTATGTTAGAGAACGTTGCAGTAAACGACCTTGCTCAATCTATCAACAAGCAATTGGTTGACAGAGTATTCCAATTGGCCAACGTTCACAACACTGAGATCGATCTAGTTGAGGGTACTGGAATCACTGCTCTTGACCTTTCTACAGGTACAGGAGGTTTTGAAAACGTTTCTACGTTGCAACGTAGATTAGTTACTAAAGTTCTTGAACTTGCTAACTTGATCTACCACAGAGGACGCTTCGGAGCCGGTACATTCATGGTAACTAACGGACGCCTCGCTTCTGCATTGGCAGACGTTGCTGGTTATTCTATTGCACAGGTTCCAACCGATATGACTGGTGTTGCTGGAAACCTTTACCCTGCTGGTAAAGTTTACGGTATACAGGTTTATGTTGACCCTAACTTATCTTGGGGAGATACGAGACTTGCAATCGGTCGTAAAGGTGCTGACGAAGAGCCTGGAGTTAAATTCATGCCGTACATCATGGCTGAATCTCTTCAGACTATCGCAGAGGGTACATTCTCTCCAAAAATCGGTATGAAATCTCGTTACGCGATTACCGAAGCTGGATGGCACCCTGAAACACAGTATGTTAACATGGATATCCAAGGCGATATCGCAGTTCTTACTGGTGGTGTTGCACCTGCTAACTTTAGCTAGTATTAAGCTAACCATATGGAAAAAGGGATCTTCGGATCCCTTTTTTCTTTTTATGGGCTTAACGTTTTAAAATTAGGTTATTTTTGACTACTGGTGATGATAAATAAATAAAACACAAAGGACATGAACAAAGAACAAGTATTAGGAATAGTAAGGCACGCTTTGACTTTTATCGGAGGAGTCTTAGTGACTAAGGGTCTGATCGATGAGTCTACCTTGACCGAAGTCATCGGTGGGGTGATCACGCTTACTGGTGCAATCTGGTCAATTGTCATAAAGAATAAAGCTGCATAATATAATGGTGTTTGCAGCCGTATTTTTAGGAATATTAAACCAACTTAAGGTCCTACATTGGCAGACAAAAGCCTACGGTAAGCACGTTGCCTACGGTGGAGCATACGACGCGTTGGACGATCTGATCGATAGATTCACCGAGGTCTATATGGGTAAATACGGTAGAATCGTCATTGAAAAGGAAGACGAGATCAACCTAGTAAACATTGGAGAAATGGATCAGGACGAATTTTTAGAAGTCATTTGTGATTTTTTGCTCTCAATGAACGAAAAGCTTGATGAAACAAAGGACTCTGACCTTTTGAATATTAGGGACGAGATGCTAGCTGAGGTCAACAAGCTAAAATATCTCTTGACCCTACAGTAACTAATGAAACGTCTTTAACCATTTAAAGAATTCTGGGAATCCAATGGGCTTTCCTATCGAATACACGGGTTTAATTACTCTCTAGAAACAAGAAAAGCCCCTTTTGGGGCTTTTTTCTATATGGACAGCGTTCTACTTGGAACTGAAGCCTATTGACTTCTCGCTCGATTTCTTTACCCTAGGCTTGACTTTTAATCCTTCTAACAGAGCTATTGCATCATCAAACGTTTTATCTAACACGAACACAGAGATTACGAGTTCCTTTAGGTGAGAAAGGGACATGTCCTCTGTTCTCTTGATCCAACTAATAAGATTGATTTCCTCTACCTTTTTTCCTAGTTTTGCCCTTAGGTATGCCTCCCTAATCTCAGAGTTAGGCATTTCTACTTGATACCTACGGTCAAACCTAGAAGGACGATTAGAGATGCGTTCTTCTAGCTTTTCTGGATAGTTTGTGGTTGCGATATAGACTACGTTCTCTATCTGTTTTACTCCGTCTAAGATGTTCAACAGTTGGCTTGTTGCATACTTTCCCTCGCCAGCAATGGATTCCAAGTCTTCTAAAATAACTACAATCGGCCGGTCTGGCTCTATGCTTCTAAACTGGGGCATAAAGTCTATGAACCTATCTACCGTATCCTCGTCTTTGATGTTTATCACCAGTCCTCCAAGCTCTATGATCTGCTTGACACACAGTTGGATTATCCCGGACTTGCCGCAGCCCGGCTCTCCGTATAGCAGTATGCCTCGCTTGTGAACAAACCTGTAGCTTTGATAGAGCTCCTTGCTATCCCAAAACTTTTGGATGTCTGATAAAATCTCCTGGATCTCTACTGATGGAAGCTTGTAGAGCTCGTCGGTAGTAAAAGGAAGGTTTTTAAGAGTAATTTGGCTGACTATTGGGTTGAAGGTCGGCTCGTAAAGACCTGATGGAACTTTACGTATTGTCGTATGTGCCGGGCAGTATTCATCGTCAGGTAAAGGTCTCCAACAAGAGACTACTTGGCGGCTAGTCTCTTTTCTTGAATCCTCTAATGAGAGGTCAATAAACTCATTAAAACGCTTACGATTCATCTATTATTTGCTTTTTTATCCTTCTTTTTTCTTTTATTGACGGCTGTTGTGTTAGTTTCAGCAAGTAACTTGTATCTTTGATGATAGGGTGCCAGGTCTTCTACTAAGATCGTAGTCACCTTCTTTCCTTCATAGTAAGGATCGTATCTCCAAGAAGAGTATATGTTTTTACCAGTAATGTCATTTTTGATGTAGACTGTATCCCTAGTAGGATTAGACACCACAAACTCGTTGCTGACAAAGTAGGTCTGGGAAAGATAAAGGTTGTAAAAAATAAAACACAAAGGCAATAACGTTTTCATATTTCTATTTTTATGGAGTTTACTGTTTTTCTGTCAAAGATGAATTCTATCAGATATCTACCGGGGATCGGTGAGTCTAGGTTGAGCCGGTGTTCGCCTAGGGTAGGAAAGGTTATTTTTTGGTTATTAGGTAGAGTTATTATCAAAGACTCTACCTCGAACGACTGCCAGTTGATGCTTGCCCTACCTTCTTCTACTCTAAAGTCTATCAAGCGATCTCCGGTTTGAGCAAAAGAAGACGAGCTTAAAAGCAAAAAAATGATTAACTTTTTCATTTGTCTGTTTATGAATATTTTTAAAAAGTATACGAGTTTCGAATTAGACGACTCGTGTAATTGTACTAGCTATTTTTTAAAAAGTTTTAGTTAATGCTCTTTTTAGTTCCAAAAGATCACTTTTGTACATTTGGATGGGTTCGATCCCTCTTATTTTTTCAAGCTCAGAAGATTTTTCTTCTACTTGAGATAGAAGATCTTGAAACTTCTCAAGAGTAAGGGTGTGGATCGGTAGGTTGAGTAGGTAGCCATAAGAACCTTCGACCAGATCAAAATTTGAGGCCTCTAGATAGAGTATGACTTCGCGCCTAGGGACGTTGTTGACAGTTAAGTTGCCGTCTATTATTTCCTTGATGAAGCGTGCACGATTAGAGAGAGAAGAAAGTTCTGAGTTTAGCTTAGCGATAAGGTGAGCCTTCCTCTTAGAGTAATACTTAAGCCTAAAGTCTACGAAATACTCTATTATCTCCTTGGCAGAAGCAAAGATCTTAAGCTGGCCGTTTTCGTCGATGACTGTAAAATTCTCGGTCTGCTTTTCCTCCATCTTAAGCAGCCTTTCTAGCTTTGCAGAGTCCTTTATGGTCTTTAGGTCTTCTCTTCTAAACTTAATGGTGTAGTTTATGTTGGATTTGCAGTTATTTTCGTAAGAGGCGATGCTTCTCTTCTCCTCAATGGTGATCAGGTGCTGATCGAACTTTTCATAGGTGACAGAGGGCGGAAGCTCAGAAACACTCACGGTTGACGTGTTTTTGATTTCATATTTACCTTTAAATATCCAAGACAGGTGAGAGTCTGCCGACTGGATGCACTCGCCACTAAACTCTAAGTACCAAGGAGAAGGGTCTTCAAAGACTCGCCCTTCTAGTTTCTTAAGACACGCATCGATTAAAACTATGGGATTTCTATTCAAGATGTTTGTAGCAAAGCCCACAGCTATTCCGCTTCCTCCGTTTAGGAGAACGGTTGGGATTATCGGTAAAAAGTACTTAGGTTCTATCTCGTTGCCCTCTTCGTACCTGGATTCTAAGAGCTCAAAGTCCTTATAGAGCAGCCTAAAGTTTGGATGCAATCGAGTAGAAATATAGCGCGGAGCGCCTGCCTCCGGTGAACGTAAGGAACCGAACTGGCCTATTGAATCCAGCACTGGCATCGAGTTTTTAAACCTTTGTGCCATCGTGATTATTGCACCGTTTAATGAACCGTCGCCGTGATGATAGTGGGCGTCCGAGGCAACCTTTCCGGCGAGTTGGAATATCTTCAATGGCTTTTCGCTGCCCGTCCTCCAGACCCTATTTGCAACAAAAATTATCTTTCTTTGGGTCGGCTTAAAGCCGTCGATCACCGACGGAATCGCCCTCTCTTCGACTACGTACTTTGCATATTCCTTGTAATCAGTATCAAGGTATTGGGTCACCGTCTTTATTTCTGGTCGCATTTAAAATACTTGTTAGTTTTTAAGTAATCAAAAAGTTCGTCTACGTTTGAGATGATCTCCACCTCGATCCCATTCTCGGTAGAATAGGCCTTTATGTCTTCTCTACCGATCCCATCCTCTATTGCTCCCTTTTCGTACATGAACCAGTTGTACCAATCTATTCCTTCCGGAGTTAAGATTTGACGCAGGAGAAGAGATATTAGTCGGTTTGAGTTTTCATTATACTCGATCAAGTCTATTCCTAGACTCATTGCAGAATCGATGTTTTTTGAACCTATTATTGAAAGTTCTACCAGTTTTTTAAATTCTGAAAGATCCACGAGTCTTTTTTTATTCTACTCAAAGGCCATAAAAGGTTCTAATCAAACGTATCACTATAGAGACGAGCAATATTCCCCCGGCTATCCAGAGAGCAGCATACTTAGACAAGCCCTTGTTTTCTTTGCTATTTTTCATTTTTCAACCTTCGTTCAAGAGGATTCTCTCCTTTCTGGGCTTAGAGTCTCCTCCGAACCAAGCCTCTAAAGAATCCTTGTATTCCTTATCGTTTTTTATCTGTATAAGATATGGATTTTTGATTATTTCTTCGTATTCGCCGTCCTCTAGGGCAGCCAGTCCCTTTTTGTACTCTATTTCCCAAGATTCGATCTTATTTTTTTGAGACCAGCTTTCAAACTCGTGATTTGTGTAAAAATTAATGGATTTTGAGCCTTTTTTAGCCACTACAAGAGGCGTCATCACCTTGTACACCCTACCTTGATCAAAAAGCTCAGGCCAAAACCTGTCAAAGAAGTTTATAAGTAAGGAGGCTATCGAATTTCCGTCAGGGTCAGCATCGGTGTATATGTAGAGCCTACCGTACCTTAAATTAGTCGGTTCTTCGCCTAATTTTAGTCCAAGCGAGGCCATTAGCTGGACGGCCTCATCATTTTTCACAATTTCAGAGCTTTTCATTTCACTAATGTTGATAAATTTTCCTTTTAGAGGAAACGCGCCTTGTGTTTGAGTGTCTCTAAACTTACGAAACGCTGAAAGCGCGCTAAGTCCTTCGTAGATGCCGAGCGTACACACTCCCCTATCTCCCTTGCGCTGAGCATCAATTAATTTTGGAATTTTTGTCTTATCTAAGTCCTTATTTAGCTTCCTAAGCTCAGCCCGTTCTTGGGCAAGTGCCTTTTTCTCAATCCAATCTAAAATTGAGGCAACTATTTCAGACTTAAAGATCAGCTTAGCAGTCTTATCGCTAATCTCGTGCTTAGTTCCAAAGTTTTTAGGTTCAGTGATAAGCTTTTCCTTAGTTTGGGAGCTAAATGATGAGTTTACAATCGTACAGTTGATGAAAACTGAAAGATAATTTCTAATATCGCTAGGTTTGACGTCGACGCGATGCTTTTTCTTGATCAATTCTCTCAACTGAGAAATAAGTTGGTTTACAACGTACTCAACATGCGAACCGCCGTCCTTAGTGTGTACTGAATTCACAAAACTTACGCTCTGGAAGCCGTTTTCCGACTTGGCAAAGGCTATTTTCCAGTCCTTTGACTCTTCATAGAAGAACTCTTCTGTATAGAGTTTGATATACTCTTCGAAATTCTTAAATTGATAGCTTTTTCCATTAAAAAGTATGGATAGCTTTGGGTTGGTAGCAGCAATATCGATCGCTCTTTTTTCTAAAACTCGTAGCGTAGACTCGTCAATTTTCTTCATACCGAATCGATCTAGCTCTGGAAAAAACGTGATTTTAGTAAAACTGCGTTTTGCATTTTTTACGACAGGTTTACCTATTTTTTTCATGTTGTCCGAATATTCCTGATAATAGGAGTTTACACCATCGCAAGTCTCAACTATAAATTTTGTAGAAAAAATATTAGTGAGAGTTGCGCCTACTCCGTGTAAACCAGCACTAGTTCTATTTTCAGAGTCATTAAAATTTGAACCCGCCCTAAGGTTTGAAAATATCATCTGAGGAATCCATTCCTTGTGCTCCTTGTGTTGGACCACTGGGATCCCCCCGTTATCGAATATCGATATTTTCCCACTGGCTTGATCTATTTGAACCTCGATCCTACTTAATTTTGGATTTCTTCTGTGTTCGTCTGCTGAGTTTGATATAATTTCATCAAAAATTTTAACGAAGGCAGGCGATACCTCTGCTTCTTCCTGAGAAAACTTACCGTCCACCAGTATTGTGTTGTTTTCAATTTGAGGAGCGGTCGTGCCTATCCACATGCCTGGACGAAGAAGGCAGTGTTCGATGTCTGTTAGTTTTTGGTATTTTTGTTCTATTTTCATAACTTTATCTATCTATTCTTAGCTAGTTTTTTTATTTTAAGAGCCTCTTTAAAATAGACAGGAACCTTGCTAGTCTGTAAAATTTGATCAAAACACTCATCGAGAATGTAGGTTTCAGCCCAGTCGTCGTCGTTTCGAATCGATCTGCCATACGCTTGTAAAAGGTCTATCATCGCCTTCCAATTATACCATTCCGGTCGAGTTTCTAACCTCTTTTTTATCTTTTTACTCATTAAGTTTGGAAAAGGCACCTTTAGAATGACTTGAAACCTAGAAAAATCGTCTCTTAGGTCTATTCCGTTTATCATGGATGGAGAAACGATGACTGTTGGGTGTTCGGACCTTAGGTGCTTTTCTAAAGAGGACTCCCTGCTCGAAGAATCGTGAAAAATTAGCCTAGAATCCACGAGTGCCGACCTTATCCAGCTACTAAGCTCATAGTTTGAGGTGTGAATTATTCCTTTCACTTCTTGATTTTTCTCAAGTATCTTTTCTAAGATAGGGACAGCCCTCAAAAAGGTGTCTTTTTTATCATAGTACGACATTTTGCCAAACTTTAGATAGATTATGGGCCTTTTTTCAGGTCTAAAGGGGCAAGGTAGGGCTAGGTAGCTAGACTCTTCTTCGTTTATTCCCATGATAAACGAAAAGAGTTCTTTGTTGAGTATTGTACCCGACATCATTATGACGTGATCGTACTCTTTCCAAAAAAGATCGTTTAGGTAAATGTTTCCCCAAATGGGTTCGGTCAAGATCCTTATTTTACCGAACTGGTCTAGGTCCTTCTCGAAAATCCAGTTGCTATCGTAGTTTTCCCTGTCCTTTATGAACCTATTGAACTTGCACATGCTCTTGTCTACATGGTCCGCTTTTCTTAAAAACTCAACTTTTTTCTTTTTACCCCTAGCCTGTCGAGCGCTATCCAAAAGCTCTTCTATCTTTTGTAAAAGCAGAGGAACAATCACCTTCGATACGTATTCTGATAACTCAAGAAGAGAGGAGATGTTTTCCAGGTCCTTTTCCATCCAGTCTCTCCATATTTCTAGTGCCTTTATGGAACGTTCAGAATAGACGGACGAGATAAAATCACAAAATGTTTCCTCAAACGAATGAGACTCGTCTATTATCAAAAGCTTAGACTTGCGTTCTGCAAGCATGTCTGGAGAATACATGGAGTAGGCTGTGATGAGATGAAAGTTTGTGATGCTTATTGGGCTTCTTAAGAACTTTCCTTGAGCCATCTTATAAGGACAGGCATTGCAGATGGACTTTGAGGCCTGGTTCAAGACAGCTGCCTCTCCGCAATTCATGCTGTGGGTCCTACACCAATAGTTGCCCTTACCTTTTAGGTTTGCAGCAAATGAAAAATCCTTAATGTACTGTTCCTGTAAAAGCTTGGTGTTAGTCAAAATATCGATCTTTGCTTTTTTAGAAAAATCGTTTCTATACCATTCGGATATCATGATTGCTGCATAGGACTTGCCGACCCCGGTCGGGGCGTCGATTATTATGAATTTTTTACCCGACTCGACCTCTTTTTTTACAAATTCAAGGATTTGAGACTGCTGCTCTCTTGGTGAAAAATTGAGCTCAATATCGGCGTTTGCCATCATCTAAATCTTTTCTAAAATCTTTTCAAGGTCAAGCTTTACCTCGTCCTCTATGGGTAGGGTCTCCTTCTTTTCTTGCCTCTTCTTTATTGAGTCTAGCGTCATTTTGCAACACGCCTTTATTATCTCTTTTTCCCTATCGTTGAACTTGGGTTTGATGAAACGCATCATGTTATCCTATTTTGAACTTAATATAAAACTAAGATATTTCACTTGGTTTTAACTGGTTAGGGTGATACCATATTGTTCTTCCAGTGCGATCGATCTCTTTTTTAAACTTACCATAGCACTGTATCCAATTTTCAAAACCCAACTTTGGAATCTTAAATGGGCTCTCCCAATCCTTTAGCTGTCCTCCTCCCAATTGATAGGCCTCTAATGGGATCCTCTTGCATAAGGAAAGAATCATAGGATTCTTGGCTAGGGCATCACGAGCGGTCTCGAATGGATCTTGAGAAGCGCGATAAAGTATCTCTGACCTAAGGTAATTACCTATCCCGTTAAAATAACGCTGGTCGAGTAAGACTTCACATATCGGTTTGGAAAAAGCGGACTTTTTAAGGTTTACTTTTACGTTAGAGATAAAACGCTGATGTTCTTCTACAGGACACGGTCCTCGGCTGGCCGACCAAGATTCAGCAGGCTTCCACCTAGCAAAACGGCGAACATCGACTAGACACAGGGCCAGATCAGAAGCCGTCTTGAACACTAGATGGGTGTGTTTGGGAGCCTGGAACCTATCGCAAAAGACCCAATGGCCCGACATCCCCATCGCAAAGCTTATCTTTATGTTGAATTCGCCTTGACTGAGAGTCAACAGCAGTTCCTTACCTTTTGCTTGAGCAGAGATTTTAAATACTTGAAAATCGGCCGGTTGAACTATTGAAAGCTTTCTATTTGAGGCGCTTTCTGATACTGCAATCGAAGTAAAGTCCTGATCTGTGCAGACACGGTTTATGAAGTCTGACATTATTCTGATTTCTGCTAGTTCTGGCACTATTCAAGAATACACAAAATCTTTTATGCTAAAAACTTTTAATGTTGGAAAAAAGGATGACCGTAAAGATAAATAATAAAAAATTGAGACAAAATGGCAAATCCAGTTATGAATTACAATCAGTTCATGGCAGCATTCAAAAGAGCAGAAGCTGGCTATAGGGGCAAAGCAAACCTTACTTCTAACGACAGAACAGGCTCGGCTAGACTTAATCAAGGATTAGTAGAAGGTCCGGTAAAAGGAAAGGGTACTCCATACATCGATAAGTACACTAAGTCTTACATGACTACTGCTAAGAAGAGAAATATAGTAGGTAAATAATCTTAGTTTACTTTATGAAAATAGCGATCGAAAGATTTGAACAGTATGCCCTATTTGAAAAAAAGGGAGACCTTAAAAAGCTAGTCGGAAAGGACGAAGACGAAGAGCTTACTGTGAACGATGCAAAACGGCTTGGCATCAAAATCGCTAACATGGACGGGGAAGACAAGAAGAAGTACGTAGGAATCATCAATTTCTTAGGAGCCTCGTGTAATATCTACAACGAGATTTGGAAGAATTATCGAAGAACTAGGGACAGAAAGGAAAGAAATGCATAGCCCGATATTTGAAAACTCTTATGACACCGCATCGGACATAAAAGACGGCGGTTTTGTTTTTCAAGCCATCTTAAGCTATGACATGAGGTGGTCGATAGTCGATGGGGAGTCAAAATACGACCAGCGTTGGGTAGAAGGAAAGCTACATCAAGTAGACGTCTATCCAGATATGAAGTTTATGGAAGGCTACGCAACCTTGAATTATGTGATACTGAGTGAAGTAAACCTGTTTAAGAGAAAGTTAGATCTTGCTACCGAATACATTAAGATGGCCTTTTCTAAGGGATACGCTGATGAAATGAATGGTATAGTTGCACCTCAACCTGAAAAGAAGGGGCCGATTCTTGGAGGAATCCCAAACGTAGTTAAACCAGAAGAGGAAGACCTTTCAAACATAGACTTTAGCGATGCTCTGAGGAAAGCCGACGAAGAGATGCAAAAGAGAAAATCTGAAAAGGACTCTGAGGTTGCCAAAGAGCTAAGCAGCGGACAAGAGTCTCTGCCTGAACCCGAAACTGGCTCGGACTCTGAAAACTTACCGGCAACGACTGGAGAAAACTTACCGGCCACGACTGGAGAAAACCTGCCAGCAACGACTGGAGAAAACTTACCGGCCACGACTGGAGAAAACCCACCGGGCGAAGCAGAACAGGGTGAAGAGCCTGCAATTGTGGACGTTACTCCTAGAGAACCCACAAAGATACAGCTCACCGAAGAACAGAAGAAAGCGATCAACGATAAGTATTTCAAAGGAACCTCAATAAAGATAACATTTGAAGCAAAGAGAGTGGTGCTTAGGGAAATATCTACTAGCAGCGTCGACTCAGGAAGACCTACCTGTACCCTTAAGCTTTCTACAGGAATGGTCGATACTCTGGACGGAGCTCCTATAAACTCTTGGAACGGGTTTAAGATATA